>PVMK01184761.1_pt1 | contig 26866 bp, 21 predicted proteins | sample 1853481 | NCBI WGS metagenome assembly PVMK01 (sample SAMN08533507, study PRJNA380276) | Marine sediment metagenome, whole genome shotgun sequencing project. | reverse complement strand
AATGGACGAGAAGGGTAAACCCTTTTATTTTTTTCCGGCTGTTTTGCCACACTGAACGTCGGAGGAGAAGGAAAGAGAATGAACAAACAAAACACGATTAATTTAAATGGAAAAACCTATTCATTTGAACCTGGTGAGACCATCTTGGCGGTGGCCCGACGAAACGATATCGACATTCCCACCCTTTGCTATTTAAAGGCGATAACGCCGACCGGTGTCTGTCGGGCGTGTGTTGTCGAAGTCGAGGGGGCCCGGGATCTGATGGCGGCCTGTGCAACACCGGCCGCAGACGGTATGGTTGTCCGGACGGAATCGCCAAAGGTTGTCAGTGCCCGGCAGATGATCATCCAACTGCTGCTCTCATCGGGCAATCACAACTGTTCCGTGAGTGGCAGCCTGGATGAAGACTGGGCGGCATATGAGCACCGGGTCGGCCAGGATGAAGACACCGGCGGGCTTTGCGCGGTCTGGGGTGACTGCCGACTTCAGGATCTCGCCAAAAAATATCAGGTAATTGCTGATCCATCGCTCAAAACCGGATCTCCCCGTGTCATGGAAACGGAGAACCCGTTTATTGTCCGCGATTTTTCCAAATGTATTCTGTGCGGCCGATGTGTACAGGCCTGTCAGGAAGTCCAGGTGAACAATGCCATTGACTTCGGATACAAAAGCGCCTGGACAAAAATAGTGACACAGGATGACAAGCCGCTCAAAGATTCAAACTGTGTTTTCTGTGGTGAGTGCGTGCAGACGTGTCCTGTCGGCGCGCTGGTTGAAAAAGAGGTCCGGAATACCATCAGGCCATGGGAGACAACCGGGGTCAAGACTACCTGCACTTATTGCGGTGTGGGCTGTCAGCTCAATTTGCACGTCAAAGACAACCGGGTGGTAAAGGTTTCAGGAGAAGAAGGGGCTCCGCCGAATTATGGCAGCCTCTGCGTCAAAGGAAGATTTGGTTTCGATTTTATCCATTCGGATGACCGCCTCAAAACGCCGCTTATCAAAGAGAATGGCCAATTCCGGGAGGCCTCTTGGGATGAGGCCCTGGATCTGACGGCCCGCAGGCTGAAAGAGATAAAAGACCAACATGGCCCTGACAGCATCGGCGTTTTGACCTCTGCCCGGATCAGCAACGAGGAAAATTACATTATCCAGAAATTTACCCGGGCGGTCCTCAAGACAAACAATATCGATCATTGTGCCCGGCTCTGACATTCTTCTACCGTGGCCGGTCTGGCCGCAGCATTCGGAAGCGGTGCAATGACGAATACCATCGGGGATATTGAGAGCGCGGATGTCATTTTGATCACGGGTTCGAATACGACTGAAAACCATCCGGTGATTTCCAGCGCCGTCAAGAGGGCGGTCAGGTTTAATGGAACACGGCTGATCCTGGTTGATCCCCGCCGCATCAAAATCGCCGACTTTGCTCATCTCTGGTTGAGACAGGAACTGGGCACCGATGTGGTCTGGATCAACGGCCTGATGCATGTGATCATCAAGGAGGAGCTTTACGACAAGGCCTTTGTTCAAAGCCGCACCCGGGGGTTTGAAACCCTGAAGGAAACCGTTAAAAAATACACACCGGCATATGTGGAGACCATAACCGGGATTGCAACCGATGATCTCATCGCAGCCGCTCGCGTCTATGCAGGTGCCCGGGCAGGCAGTATCCTGTATTGTATGGGTATTACCCAGCATATCACCGGGACCGACAATGTAAAATCCCTGGCAAATCTGGCCATGTTGTGCGGGAATCTGGGGATTGAAGGGGGTGGGGTAAATCCACTGAGAGGGCAGAATAATGTCCAGGGGGCCTGTGATATGGGGGGACTGCCCAATGTTTACACAGGGTATCAGCAGGTGGGTGATGATGCCTCCCGAGGCCGGATGGAAACAGCCTGGGGGGTCACGGGCCTTCCGGACAAGCCGGGGCTCAAGGTCACGGAGATGCTCCCAAAGGCGGCGGACGGCAGTCTAAAGGCCCTGTATATTGTAGGTGAAAACCCGCTGGTTTCGGACCCGGACTTGAACCATGTTGAAAAGAGCATGTCAAAGCTGGGTTTTCTGGTGGTTCAAGACATTTTTCTTACCGAGACGGCACGGCTTGCAGACGTCGTACTACCGTCCCGCTGTTTCGCCGAAAAAGAAGGGACCTTTACCAACACGGAACGTAGGGTTCAGCGGATCCGAAAAGCTGTTGATGCGCCCGGGGAGGCCTGGGAGGACTGGCGAATTACCTGCGAAATTGCCGCCCGCATGGGGTATGCCATGCCGTACGAGAACAGCAGAGCGATCATGGAAGAAATTGCAGTTGTAACGCCTTCCTATGCGGGAATCACTTACGACCGCATAGAAAAAGAGGGGATTCACTGGCCCTGTCCAAACACCGAACATCCCGGGACGCCCATCCTTCATACGGAAAAGTTTACCTCCGGTAAAGGTGTATTTCACAGCATTGACTTTATTCCGCCCGCCGAGCAAACCGATGACGTGTATCCAGTCTATTTGACTACCGGACGAGTTCTCTATCAGTACCATACCGGGACCATGACGATGAAGTCCGATGGTTTGATGGATCGATCGCCGGAATGTTTTGTGGAGATCTCGCCCGTTGATGTCCGCAAATACGGTCTTAAGGAGGGAGGCAGGGTGACGGTAACCTCAAGACGGGGACACATCGACGTCCGCGTGAAAACGTCGGAACGGGCTGTATCGGGGACGGTTTTTATACCGTTTCATTTTGCCGCTGCTGCAGCCAACAAGCTTACGAATGCAGCGCTTGACCCGGTTTCGGGTATCCCCGAGTATAAGGTATGCGCGGTGAAGCTGTCTGCCCTGGCTGCGTAAGCCCTTAACCTTCAATTGCAACAGTTTCTTGAATATCAAATAAGAATGGGTGAAAAATCATGAACGACATACTATTCAGCTCCTGGGGAGGTCAGATCGTTGACAATCGGGGGAAGGATTTATCGGATTACAAACCCGTAAACAATGCGGTGTTGCCCGAATATTTCAAACAGGATGAAAAACTGAAAGCGTTGATGGGGTGGTACGGGATTCTGTTGCGGTCGACCGAGGTCGATGTGGTCGATCTATGCCGAGAGTACATGGCGGCCGTCCACAAGACCTCATGCGGGAAGTGTGTGCCCTGCCGGACCGGGACCGGTGTTATGGCGGAGATTCTAAAACGGCTTTGCAGCGGCGAGGGACAATCAAACGATATCGACCAGCTGCGCAATCTGGCCAGGACTGTTTCCGCCACTGCCAAATGCAACATCGGTCAGAGCGGACCTGTTGCGGTTCTGCACGCGCTTGATCATTTTTCAGACAAGTTTTCAGCGGTCTTAACCGAAGGCGACACGGTTGCGGCGGGATCTTATCGCTCCCGCGTGACAGCGCCCTGTATGGATGCCTGCCCCATCCACCTGGACATTCCCGCTTATGTTGAACACATCCGGGAAGCCAAGTTTACAGATGCTCTTGAGACCATTCGTCAGCGTCTCCCAATGCCGGGTGTTGTCGGGCGGGTATGCGTCCGCCCCTGCGAAGAAAATTGCCGGCGAGCCAATCTGGATGAGCCGATTTCTATAAAATATCTCAAACGGTTTGTGGCCGATGACGAGTTGTGCGGGTACCAGAAACACGACTATGCGATTACGCCGTCAGATAAAAGAGGAAAGGTTGCTATCGTCGGAGCAGGCCCGGCTGGTATCACCTGCGCCTATCATCTGGCCCACCGGGGCCATCAGGTCACCATTTACGAACGGTTGGGGGAACCGGGCGGCATGTCGGCCGTAGGGATTCCCGACTACCGGCTTCCCCGGGAGATCCTGCGAGGCGAGGTGGAACGGGTTCAGAAAATGGGTGTCGACATCCGCTACAACACCATTATAGGAAGAGACATAACCCTTTTGCAGCTCGAAAGGGATCATGACGCCGTTTTTATCGGTATCGGCGCCCAGAACAACTCTTCCATGCGGGTTGAAGGAGAAGACCGGGGCTACCGGGGATTTGTCCCCGGCGTAAAATATCTGCTGGACATCAACGAGGGGCGGGACCCGTATCCGGAAGGCCGGAAGGTCGTGGTCATTGGCGGCGGGAATGTGGCTATTGATTGTGTCCGCTCTTCTTTCCGCATAGGGAAAGAAGATGTCCACCTGGTTTACCGTCGGACGCGAAAAGAGATGCCGGCGGACGAAGTGGAAATCCGCGATGCCGAGGAAGAAGAGGTTCAGTTTCACTTTCTGACCACCCCGGTCAGAGTGCTCGCCGAAAACGGAAAGGTCATTGGTCTTGAATGTATCCGGATGGAACTGGGTGAACCGGATGAGAGCGGCAGACGCAGACCCGTCCCAATAGAAGGCTCGGAATTTATCTTTGAATGCGATACGGTGGTTCCGGCCATCGGTCAGCAGATCGATCTCTCGCTGCTGGAGGGAGTGAAAGATATCAAGACAACCCGCTGGAACACCCTCCTGGTCGATGAGGTCACCAAACAGACCAGCCGGCCCGGGATCTTCTCTGCAGGCGACTGTGAAACCGGCCCGGGTGCACTGATTACCGCCTGTGCGGGCGGGCGAAAAGCCGCGTTCAGTATTGACCGCCTGATCAATCAAAAACCCCTTGAATATGAAGAAAATGACTATTTCAATACATTCTTTAAAAGTGTGAAGGTGTATGACCCGGAAGAGAAAATCGGCATTGTCGGCAGACAAGCACGAAAGCACCTGAAAATGCTGTCGCCGGAGACGAGAAAGTTCACATTCGACGAGGTTGAAGCGGGGTTTTCAACCAGAGATGCCATAGAGGAAGCGCAACGTTGTCTGCGCTGCTATCGCGTTGCCACGGTAGCGGTGTAACAAAACCTTGTAGATTCGAGCAGCTATTATATGCCCCGGTAGCATACAAAGAAATGTCGCAATAGCTCAATAAGTAGCGGATTTCGTTCATAGCGGCGGAACATACAGACCTCTCTTTTAAGAGGCGCAATTTAAGTTCTTGCAGCGCATCTGCCACGCCCCAAAGACCTTAACCAATCTGCCCAGGACAGGCGGGACAGCCAAACGTAATAGGGGCAATCACTTTAGGGGCTGTTCCGGGCAGGATTGCAAACCTCACCGCCGTGATGCGAGTATCTTCTGGGTTTTGCGGCTCTTAAAAGAGAGGTCTGTATGTTCCGCCATCGCCAGTCGCTATTCAGAGATGTCCGCATAAATTCGGGTTCCCCGAAATATTGAGCAGATGCGAAATGTCTGTGTCAGGGGCACATATTGTCAAAATGAAATTAGTTTTGTGGATAACCTTTGTTTTTGTCCCCCACGTCCGCTGGGCCGGAAAACACCCCCCCAGTCAATCATTTCAACAGGAACTTTTTAACCTTGCCTGAAGAAGTTTTGGGCAGCTCCTTAATAATTTGAATATATTTGGGCTGTTTATACTTGGCAATATTTTCCTTAAGGAAATTAAGGATTTCTTCCTCGCTCAATTCCGCCCCCTCTTCTAAAACAACGACCGCTTTAGGCACTTCACCTCTACCTGAGTCTTCAATTCCAACGACGGCAGCCTCCAGAATTCCTTCTTTTGCCAGGAGGACGTCTTCAATCTCTTTGGGATAGATGTTAAACCCCCCGGAGATGATCAACTCTTTCCTTCTGCCTTTGACCCAGAAATAACCATTCTCGTCCTGTGTTACTATGTCGCCGGTCCAATAGTATCCGTACTTGAGAGCCTCAGCTGTCTCTTCGGGTTTGTTAATATAGCAGGTCATGACGTGCGGTCCCTTGATGACCATTTCGCCTTCCTCGCCCCTGGGCACTTCTTGCCCGTCATTGTTAAAGACCCTGACGTCGCAACCGGAAAGGGCGACGCCGCAAGACCCGGCTGGTCTCATAGGCGCGCCAACCCTGTTCAGGGTGGAGAAGGAACATGTCTCGGTGCCGCCCCATCCGTCATATATTTCAACGCCGTAAGTCTTTTCGAATTCACCTTGCAGATGGCTGGAAAGAATGGCGCCTGCCGATACACAAATCCTGAGGGAACTGTGTGTTTCCTTAGGTGCTTTTGCATTGAGAATATAGGTAAACATCGTCGGGACAGCAGGGTAAACGGTGATTCCATATTCTTTGATTGTATCCGGCGTTTTGCTGGGAGAAAAACTCTTCACAATCACTTCCGTAGCTCCCGCTCCGACGACCTGCAAAACACAGATATTCGACGCATAGGAATGGAAAAGGGGCAGAGCCCCCAAAAAGATATCCTTGTCGGTCAGGGCAAGCGCTTCGATCATTGCCGCCGTTACATGGGTAAGGGCTCGATGAGACAGTTCGGCGCCCTTCGGCGTTCCAGTCGTTCCGGATGTATATTGAATCCAAGCGGTATCAGTCGTTTTTATATCCAAATCTTCTGCCAGCGGCCCACCTGCCTTGAGCTGGTCAAATCTTAACATCTTCTTGCCCGGGTGAACGTTTTCCGGCAGTTTATCGCCGGTAATGATGATATATTTAAGATAAGGCAGGTTGTTGTAAAGGACTTTTGATCTTTCATAGAGATCCGGATCTGTAACGATGGCCGTTGCCTTTGAATCGGTCAGCATATGATTCAATTCCCTGGGAGTATAGGCAGGGTTTGTGAACACGCACACTGCTCCGCCTTTTGGTAGGCCATAATATAATTCAACGAGGTTGATCGAGTTCCACATATATGTGAGTACCCGCTCATGCTTTTTAATTCCTAAATCTATGATTCCTTTTGCCAGCGATGAGGTGCTATGATTAAGTCTATTATATGTAATTTGTCGGGTTTCATCAATAAACGCCACCTTGTCTTTGTATTGCCGCGTCTTCATTTCCAGCAGACCAGGTATTGTAGTTACCAAACTCATGTCCATTCTTGTCCTCCTAATTCATACAAAAGAGTGTTTTGGGGGAGGATCACCGATTGCTCAACTATCATCTACCAAAAGTAGTTCAAGGGTTCCTCAGCAGCGATTTCTCCTCGCTGCCCCCTACAAATGCATGAAACAAATTTAAATACGATTCACAGTATCCTATTAAAAAATCCGGGCACGAATGAAGTCATAGGGTCTTTTTACCTGCTGCATCTAATTCCTGCTGGAGCCCACGGTCCTTCCCTGCAGGGTACAGCCGAATAAATAGGACACGGTCACAATCGGATTGTATACTAAAATGTCACGGTTATCGACCAAATTTTGATAATATGAAAAGCTGTGCCATCTGATATCCCTGGAATCTATTTCAATTTGTCTGTGCTCAAAGGCGAAGCTCAAAACGATATTTGAAAATATGCTGACAAAATGGTATAATTATTTGGCATTTCACAACTCACGGACAACCAATTGGTAAAACGGGGCGAAAAAATCGTGAAAGAAAAGCAACTCAAGGTGATGGGATGTCTATGTCAGCAAATCAATACCCGTCTCCCAGGCCACAAAAGCACGAGAACTCAACAATGCATGCACAAAAACCCAAATGGCTTACCCGGCGGCTTCCAAGTGGACCCACATATGAAAAAGTAAGGGACTCTTTAAGCAAAAATCGTCTTCACACCGTATGTCAGGAAGCCCACTGCCCCAACCTGTGGGAGTGTTTTTCAAATAAGACAGCCACCTTTCTTATCATGGGCCCTGCCTGTACGCGCAACTGCCGTTTTTGCGCGGTTGAACATGGACCCACGGGTCTGCCTGATCCCGAAGAACCGGTCAGGGTGGCCAAAGCGATAAAAGATATGGGATTGGGCTACGCGGTTATCACCTCGGTCACCCGGGATGATATCCTGGACGGAGGTGCGAGCCATTTTGCAAATACGATAAAAGAAATCAACAAAAGGACACCCCATACCCTTGTCGAGGTGTTGATACCCGATCTTGGGGGCAGCCGCGATGGGCTGAGGACGATTCTTGAGGCACAGCCCCATGTCCTGAATCACAACATTGAAACAGTCCCCCGGCTTTATCCAATAGTTCGGCCGGAGGCCATCTATAAGCGTTCGCTTGAGCTGCTAAAACAGGCAAAAAAGTATGCTCCGGACATTCTTACCAAGTCGGGGCTTATGCTGGGTCTGGGTGAATCTGATGAAGAACTGCGGGAAACCCTCAAAGATCTCCTCGATGTGGGGTGTCACATCCTTACCCTGGGGCAATATCTCCGACCCTCAAAAAACCACTTGCGTGTTGAACGGTTTGTTCCTCCGGAAGAATTTGATAGCTGGAGGGAGACTGCACTTCATATGGGCTTTTCCGAGGTTGCCAGCGGACCCTTTGTACGCAGTTCCTATCATGCAAAGGAACTCTACCGGAAAACGAAATAAATCCTTTTCTCACAGAGCCCTCCTGTGATAAAGAAAGCCTACCATGTACAAAGCACAACTCCCCTGGCAACCCATAGCGCTCCTTATGTTTCTCTCCCTGATATGGGGGGCCAATATGGCCCTCATAAAGATCGGAGCGCACGATCTTGCGCCCCTTTTTATGGCGGGCATCCGCTCTTTTGTAGCCAGCATATGTCTTTTTATCTGGATGAGGGTAAAAAAAGTCCACATCTTTCCATCAAAAGCCGCCCTGCTACACGGCATGGTAGTGGGGATTCTCTTTGGCTCGGAGTTTGCGCTAATATATGTGGGACTTGAATACACCCTGGCAGCCCGATCATACATATTTGTCTACTCCGCCCCTTTTTTTGTGGCCCTGGGAGCCCATTTTTTTCTTAAAGGGGACCGGCTAAATCCTTGGAAGGCAGCCGGGCTTATGATGGCCTTTGCCGGAGTAGTGGTATTATTTATAAAGGACCTGGGGCCATTTTCCCTCGGAACCCTAAAAGGCGATCTCATGACCCTCACCGCGGGCGCCGTGTGGGGGGGCACCACGTTATATATAAAGCGGTTCCTTGCCCACAACACAATTCCGTTGCAAACCCTCTTCTATCAGGTCTTGTTCTCCACCCCCATATTGTTTTTTTGAGCATAATAATCGAAGATCCGATGGTGTTCGGCTTTTCATTCTTTACGGGTTTTTCGGTTTTTTACCAGTCAATCATCGTTGCCTTTCTGAGCTACCTCCTCTGGTTTGAACTGATCCATCGTTATCCTGTAAGCCTCCTGCACGCCTTTTCTTTCTTTACTCCGGTATTTGGCGTATTCTTGAGCGGAGCTCTGATCCTGGGGGAGCCCATCGGTCCTAATCTTCTTGTTGCCCTGCCCCTTGTCTGTGTGGGGATGATCGTTGTCAATCGCAGCCCTTTTGAAAAACCCGCTGCACAAACTGTCTGACTGGGACTGTGTGTGGAGAAAAGCCGGCCATATAAAGGAGATGGTAACCAGGGCTCAGGAAACAAAATGCATGGCTGCGAAACTGACTGCCGACTGGGTCGTGGCCTCATGCCACAATTGGTAATCAAGCACCTCTCCCTTGCATGGAGGCAACACCTCAAGCATACACGCAAGAGCAGAGAAACCGCAGACATTGAATCGGTCTTTCACATCTCTTGATTCTTGCCAGAACCTGTCCGCATCCAACTGACACAAATGCGCCATAAGGTTCCGGTCATGTGTCATTGCCTGGCCCTCCAGGGAGTGGGCAGACGTCTCATGACCAAATTTTGGACCAATGTGGGAAAAATCCACCCCCGCCACAAGGAGGGTCTCTTCTTCCGGGTCTGTGAGTATCTGTCTCAGTTTATCGATAAAGGGGGCAGTCCTTTCCAGATAAGCCTCCCTGCTGAAATCGGGAACACATGACTCGATCGCGCCGCAAAGAATAGGAATGATGGTAAGGTTTTTCCCATTGAGAAGATGGCTCAAAAAAACGGCCTGAAACTCAATGGAATGTTCAGAACGGTGGGGAAAATCATTGTCTGAAACAACACCCTTTCCCATTTTTCGCAGTTCATTTGTAAGCGTCTTTTCGTTTTCTATTACCCCCATGGGTGTTTCAAAATTCTTATCTGTCAAACTAAAAAGACCATCGACAAGGCCATGTCCCACCCCGAGTATCACGACCCGTGAAGGCGTCGTATATGTTAGGGTCTGATAAGCCCGTGAATAAACTCTCTGGCCCACTGAAAAATCGATGTGAGGCGCCACCAATGCCTTGATTTTCCCTGCTGGTTTGGGAACCGGCGGTTGGGTAGCCAGGATCTCATTCAGCCTTTCCTTGAGCTCCGAGACATCTTCCGGATAGCTCTGACCACAGTGGGTACAGGGCCTGTTCACTTTTGAGGCAAACTCGGCAACTATTTGAACCCTTGCCGTCTTGTACCTCTCCGAATCGAGAAGATATGAGGCGTCAAGATCGTCCAAAAGGGCATTTATTTCTTCCGTCTCCACCAGAATGCCCCCTCTCTGCCTCATAAACATCATTTGAAGATCTCTCATGGTTCGGGTCCCGTCCAACAAAATCATGATTTGATAAAGTCCGGGAGGCAGTGCCTTCCCTTCCTCAACCAGCCCAAGCTGATCCCGGACCAGCACCAGTTGCTGGCCTTCGTGCTGAAATGGTATAAATTCCAGATCTCTTCTCATAAGTGGCAGTGATTCATTCACGGTTTATTCTCCCTGTTTGACGAAAAGCCTCTTCTTCAAATGAGACCTTTAATATTCTTCTTGTTTTTGGTGTCACCTTAAACCGGTCGTCAATTCTCAGACCACACACCCAGACCAGAGTTTTTCCGCAGGTCAATATCGGGATGCGTTTTCTTGCCTCAAATGGAATTTTGAGGTCAACAAAAAAGTCCTTGACCTTTTTGCGACCTTTCATGCCAAGGGGGACAAATCTGTCTCCCGGTCTGAAATTCCGGATCTTTAACGGATGGGTCAGACAATCCGCATCAAGGTATGCTACCCGGGGAGAAGCACCCAGATCAGAAGATTTTACCTTCTCCTCCTCAAGCGTGATCGTGCACGCTGCTGCTTTCAAATGGAATTCCCCCATCCCCCCGAGAGGGTAACAAAAGTCTCCTAAGGTCTTTACATTTTTTTGGGAAAAGATCAGGTTTTTATATATTCTGCTGACGGTAACCCCATTGGGGAGATCGACCCGGGCCTGAGGTCTCTTCCCTGCTGCCACACGATTGATGGCCTCAACATGTCGAAACCCAACAGCCCGAAGATTCCCTCCGGCCCGTCTAAGGGCCTGCCGGATAACGCGGGCCTTTTCGGGTTCGGCGAGCGCTGCAAAGGGGGACAAAGGGATTGAGACTTTTTCATCGACCTCATTTTCGGCAAATTCCCTGATCCACGCCTCGGCCCTCTCTTCGAACCAGGCCTCATCTCTCCTCATGATCTCTGCTGTTTTTCCCAGGATCTCTACAATCCTGGGCTGATATTTCTTGAGTTGTTGGAGGAGTTCCAGACGAATACTGTTTCTCATAAACCGGGTGTCAAGGTTTGAAGGGTCTGAGACATACGGCAATTTCCGCTTTTCGAGGTAGCCCTCGATCTCTTCGCGGGTAAGTTGAATCAACGGTCTGATCACCGTTTTATCCCGAAAGGGCGCTATCCCAGCCAGCCCTGACGGGCCGCTTCCCCGCAAAAGTCTCATGAGAACCGTCTCGGCCTGGTCATTCAGATGATGGCCAAGGGCAATTTTTTGTGCCTGGGTCTTTGTTTTTACCTGCTCCAGGAACCGATACCTCGTGTCCCTGGCCCTTTCCTCCAGAGAAGGGTCTCCTGCTCTTAAAAAGGCCCCTGCCCTTCCGGTTTCAAAAGAAAGAGAAAGGGATTCTGCCAGTGATGAAACGAGTTGCGTTTCAGTTTCGTCTTCTCCCGGTCTTAGGCCGTGGTCAAAATGTGCCACGACCAGGTCGATTGAACACAAATCTTTGAGTCTTGAAAGTACATCCAGAAGACAGACAGAGTCTCCCCCCCCTGAGACCGCCACCACCACCCGGTCACCGGCTTCTAACATCTTGTTTCTGGAAATGGTTTCGGTAACCTTTTTGATGATCTCTCTTTCCAGATCCATCCAAGACCTCTCTCTCAAACCTTTTTCCACGCTTTTCGCAGACGGTAGCACGCCTGTGGCACAAACTCAACACGCCTCATCCACGGATTTTTTTCAGATCCCCCCTCTTTACATGGCCACCGCATTTTGTATCTGTCTCTTCAGCCCGTACTCCTTAGGGCCTGCGCAAAAACAACTTCAAACCGTTCAATCTTCATCACTCTCCAACCTTAAACCGTGAACCCTGAACCCCTGAGCCTGAGTAGTCACAATATTTCTATTGACGATTTATCCCAATAGACTATAAAGACCAACAAACTCGAGCTTAGGCCCTAACGTTGCATAAAATTTGAGTTCAAAACGCTATAGATTGGGCCAGCAAGGGATGTTTGGCCATTTTTAACCTGCCAACGCCGGAGAGGGCAGCAAAAGCCATGGCCGGCCTTTGCAGGTATGGGGTGCTTGCAAGAGAAAGGGATTGAATTTACGTCACGAAAACCCTATAATCCTCTTTAGAGTTCGAAACTTGAATAATACTATGAAACGGGAGGTGCAAGTGGATATAATTGATAAGGCCATAAAAGAGGGACGGAACGCCCTCTCAGAACACGAATCCAAGGAACTTCTGCGGAGATATGACATTCCTGTCACTCGCGAAATCGAAACCGCCGACGAAAAAGAAATCTTAACGGCCGCCAAGGAAATAGGGTATCCGTTGGTGATGAAGGCCTGCGCACCTGATTTGAGTCATAAGACAGAGCGTGGGCTTGTCCGGGTGGATATCCGAAACGATGAAGAGGCCGTTTCCGCATTCCGGGAAATGATGGCGGAAGTAAAGGATGACGGCGCCACAGTGCTGGTCCAGGAAATGGTCAGAGGGTCCAGAGAACTCGTGGTGGGGCTCACAAGGGACAGCCAGTTTGGACCGTGCGTGATGTTTGGCCTCGGGGGCATCTTTACAGAAATTCTCAAGGATGTGTCCTTTCGGGTAGCGCCCATTGAAAAACGAGACGCCCTTGAAATGATGCAGGAAATTAAGGCCCGGAAAATCCTGGGAGCCATCCGCGGAATGCCGGCGGCGGACCTGGACCGACTTGCGGATATCCTGATCAAGATTGGCGACATCGGTCTTGAAGAGGAAAGCATCCAGGAAATCGACATCAACCCGCTTATACTTTCGGATAGCCAGCCCATTGCGGTCGACGCCCTGGTTGTGTTGAACCCATAATACGGCCTTTAAAAAAAAGTTGATGGGGGTTAGGTCGCTCTGTCATCCTGAAAGAAATCCCGGGCGACAAGTAATCGTTGCCAAAGGGGAAAAGTCTTATTTCTTCCGTCTTACACCATTTGGTTTCTTCTGTTGATCTTAAGATAGCCCTTTTTATGGCTCATCATTGTCCAAAATCGTGTCTGGACCGACCTTTGTTTCAGACACCTGTTGGGCCGCGAAACCACCCTTAGACCCAGGTATGTTCAGTTTTGTTGCAGGAAGACCAGACTCCCAAAATTTACAGCGTACACCAACTCACCGAAGAGATCCAAAATCTCCTGGAAGAACGATTTGATTTCGTATGGGTAGAGGGGGAAATATCCAACTTCAGCACACCTGCCTCCGGTCACTACTATATGGTCTTAAAGGATGAACGGGCCCAGGTCAGAGCTGTCATGTTCCGCCTTCAAACAAACTACCTCAAATTTATCCCCCAAGACGGCATGAAGGTAATTGCTCAGGGGAGGATAGGGGTATATCCGCCCCGGGGGGAATATCAGATCATCCTTGATTACCTCGAACCAATGGGAGTGGGTGCACTGGCACTGGCCTTTGAACAACTAAAGAAAAAGCTGGCTGCCCAGGGCCTCTTTGATGAGAAATTAAAAAAGCCCCTTCCCTTTCTTCCCCAAAAAGTTGCCGTTATAACATCACCCACCGGGGCGGCGATCCGTGATTTTCTAAAGATCATCCGCAGGAGATTTGCCAACATAGAGATAACCATCGTGCCGGTGAGGGTTCAGGGAGATGAAGCGGCCACGGACATTGTAAAGGCCCTGGACCTGATCAACCGGGATCTGGCGGTAGACGTCATCGTTCTCACCCGAGGAGGGGGATCCTTTGAAGACCTGTCGGCATTTAACCAGGAGGAGCTGGCACTTGCCATCAGACGGTCAGAATTGCCGGTCGTCTCAGCAGTCGGACATGAAATCGATCTCACCATCTCTGATCTGGTGTCCGATCTGAGGGCACCCACGCCTTCAGCAGCCGCGGAACTGCTGGTGGCCGAAAAAGAAGCCCTTGTGAATCGGGTAAATGAAATGAGAAACAGATTGATATCGGGGACCGGGCTAAACCTGAAATACCATGCCAAGAGAATTGAACTCTTGAAAATGGGCCTAAAAGACCCCAGAAAACGGTTTGCTGAAATCTGGATGCGACTTGATGAAATCCATTCCCGGCTTGTACGGAACACCCATATCATTCTCCGCGCATTGCAGAACAGGTTCATGTCTGAGAGACGTGCCTTGCTTCTTCATTCCCCTTCTGCCGTCATTTCTTTAATGAGACAGCAGCTGGAATTTCAGAGGACATCCCTTGAACGGGCCATAGAAGGACAGCTCACAGGGAAACAGGCGACTCTTTCCCTTCTGGAGAAAGGGGTCCGGGATCTGGGCCCCTTATCAATTTTAAAGCGAGGATACAGTATTACCCGGAAACTGCCCGAAAAAACCGTGGTCGGGGACCCCTCCCGTGTCCAGGAAGGAGAACAGGTTGAAGTGCTTCTGGCTCAAGGAGGGCTGGAGTGCAGGATAGAAAAAGTCATGGTAAAAAATGATCTTGGGGATCTTTTGTCCAGACCCTAACGTTTTCTGGCCCCAATTTGACAGAGAGGTCTCATAGTTATAAAATTATAGGGTAAAGGGCAGGAGGAATGATGGCTGAAAAAAAATTTGAAGATGCAATGAAACGATTGGAAAAAATCGTACAGGACCTTGAAGGAAACGATCTGCCTCTTGAGGATGCCCTCAAGGATTTTGAAGAAGGGGTGGGGTTGATAAAATTTTGCTCTAATAAACTGGAAGAGGCTGAGAAGAAGGTCACCCTTCTGGTCCACGAAAGCGGCGGAAAACAAACACAGATTCCCTTTGACACCGAAGAAGAAGATGCGGGGTAAGGGGCCTGTGGATCTGAGGACATATCTCCGGACAAAAAAGGCCGTGGTGGACGGGGCCCTTGAGACACACTTCCCTGAGGCGCATGGGCCCTCATCCGACCTGATCAACGCTATGAAATACAGCCTTTTTGCCGGTGGAAAACGGTTGAGACCCATCCTTTGCATGGCCGGAGCTGAGGCCGTGGGTGGAAATGAGACCCATGTGCTTCCAGTCGCATGTGCCCTGGAATTGATCCATACCTACTCCCTGATCCACGACGACCTTCCTTTGATGGATAACGATGACTTAAGAAGGGGGAAACCCACTTGTCACAAGGTTTTTGGGGAAGCAATCGCCCTGCTGGCAGGTGATGGACTGTTGACCGAGGCCTTCAGATTGATGACCACCCCTGAATTGTCAGACCACGTACCACCCCACGTCATCCTCAAGACAATTGCCCTGATCTCGGAAGCCGCCGGCTATAGGGGTATGGTCGGAGGCCAGGTGGTCGATATCCAATCAGAGGGAAAGACCCTTGATCTTTCGGTCGTAGAGTTTATGCACAACCATAAAACAGGCGCTCTGATTTCAGCGTCGGTGGCCTCCGGGGCCATTCTCGGAGGCGGAGACAAATCGCAGATTAAAGCCATCATCTCCTATGGCCGGAAAACAGGACTCGCTTTCCAGATATCAGATGATATTCTGGATATTGAAGGTGACAGTGCGACCATGGGCAAGGAATCGGGAAGCGACGAAAAAAAGGGGAAAATCACTTATCCGGCTGTTATCGGCATAAACAGGGCAAAGGAGGTTCAATCGGAACTGGTGGAGGCCTCGATCGAATCCCTGCGAGTCTTTGACCACAAGGCAGAGCCTCTGCGTCAGATAGCGCGATACATCGTTGAGAGAAAAAAATGAGCAATTCTGAATCACAACACACGCTCCTGGACAAGATAGATACCCCTGCGGATCTAAAGGAGCTGTCTCTGGATCAGCTCGAAACACTGGCTGGTGAAATCCGTAAGAAAATTATTGACACGGTATCCAAGACAGGGGGACATCTGGCACCCAACCTGGGTGTTGTTGAGTTGACCCTTGCGCTTCATTGTGTATTTGATGCACCAAAAGACAAAATCATCTGGGATGTGGGGCATCAGTCTTATGCCCACAAACTCTTAACCGGACGAAGAGATCAATTTCATACCCTCAGGACATACGGCGGCATAAGCGGTTTCCCCAAGAGATCCGAAAGCCCCTACGACACATTTGATACCGGACACAGCAGCACCTCCATTTCTGCAGGTCTGGGCATCAGCACCGCAAAGTGTCTCAATGGCGAAAAGAGCAAGGTAATCTCAGTCATCGGTGATGGTTCCATGACGGCCGGGATGGCCTTTGAGGGTCTCAACCAGGCGGGGCATACCGGAAAAGACCTCATTGTAGTCTTAAACGATAACGAGATGTCTATCGCGCCAAATGTGGGCGCTTTTTCCTCTTTTTTGAGTCGTAAAATGACGGGTAAAAGATTTGTAAATTTTAGAAAGGAATTGGAGAATTTTATAAAATCTTTTCCCGGTGTTGGTGAAAATATTATGAATCTTGTTCGAAAGAGTGAAGATTCTTTTATCACTTTTTTTACCCCCGGCATGCTCTTCGAGGCGTTCAAATTTACATATATCGGCCCAATACAGGGACATCGGCTTGATCTTCTCCTGGAGGCCTTCAGCAACACCCTCCATCTGGAAGGGCCCATTCTGGTGCACGTGCTGACACAAAAGGGAAAGGGGTATGAACCGGCCGAGAAGGACCCCTCCCACTATCATGGGGTTGGTGCATTTGACATCCCCACGGGATCCCCTTCAAAGGGGCAAACAAAACCCCCTCAATCATTTACAGAGATCTTTGGCAACACCATGGTGGAGTTGGCTCGGGAGAACAAAAAGATTTTTGCCATTACAGCCGCGATGCCTGAGGGCACCGGTCTGGCAGAATTTGGCCAACGCTATCCCGAGAGATTTCTGGATGTGGGGATCGCGGAACAGCACGCCGTAACCTTTGCCGCCGGACTGGCCACTGAGGGATACCGGCCCGTGGTCGCCATCTATTCCACCTTTCTCCAAAGGGCCTTTGACCAAATAGTTCACGATATCTGCCTCCCCAATCTGCCGGTGACCTTTGCCATCGACCGCGCCGGGCTTGTGGGCGAAGATGGGCCTACGCACCATGGAAATTTTGACATTACCTATCTCCGAAGCCTGCCAAACATGACCTTTATGGCGCCAAAAGATGAAAATGAACTAAGGCACATGTTTTACACTGCCCTGTCTCACCCAGGCCCGGTGGCGATCAGGTTCCCCAGAGGAAACGCATTGGGGGTCTCAATTGATCCGGACTTTCAGACCATTCCAATCGGCAATGCAGAAATTCTCAAGGAGGGGAAAGATCTGCTGATTGTTGCCCTGGGAAGCACTGTGTATCCAGCCCTTGAGGCTGCCCGGGCATTGGAAGATGACGGTTTGGCTGTCGGTGTAGTAAACTGTCGGTTTATAAAACCGCTTGATTCACGCCTGGGAGAACTTGCCGCCTCAACAGGACGGATCCTGGTTGTGGAAGAAAATGTCAGACAGGGGGGTCTTGGCGGGGCGATCCTGGAACTCCTGAACGACATGGACATAACAAATGTCAAAATCAGGAGGATCGGGTTGCCGGATCAGTTTGTAGAGCACGGACCGACTGCCATTTTGCGAAAAAAATACGGACTTGATGCACCCGGAATCCTCAAGGAGGCAAAAGATCTCTGCCAGGGATCGTCATAGCGCCAAACTCAGCCTCGACCAAACTCTGGTCCAAAAAGGGCTTGCTGAGAGCCGTGAAAAGGCCAGGGCAATGATAATGGCAGGTCTTGTGGAAGTTGAAGGGGTAAGAGTTGAAAAAGCGGGAACACGTATCCCCGGCTCTGCCGTCATTGAGGTAAAGAAGCGGGGATTGCCATATGTCAGCCGGGGCGGGCTGAAGCTTGAAGAAGCGCTCAGGAACTTTTCAATAAACGTCCGGGGTTTAGTCCTGCTGGATGTGGGTGCCTCCTCCGGTGGATTTACCGACTGCCTGCTCCAGCACGGGGCAAAGCGAGTTATTTCTGTTGATGTGGGCTATGGACAATTCGACTGGAAGCTCAGAAACGATCCCCGGGTGACACTCCTTGAAAGGACAAACATACGCCATCTCAAGCCGGGAGATCTTGAGGGACCCATCCACGGTGCAGTCATTGACGTGTCATTTATATCCCTCAGGCTTGTTGTCCCACCTGTTTCAGATCTTCTGACAGCGCATTCCTTTATCATTCCCCTTGTAAAACCTCAGTTCGAGGTGGAGAAAGGCAGAGCCGGTAAGGGAGGTGTGGTCCGCGAACCAACGCTGCACCGTGAAGTCATGCAAGGTCTCTCACTCTTTTTTGAGGGCGCGGGCTGGGCAGTTGAAGGGCACACCCCGTCACCACTCCTGGGTCCAAAAGGAAACAAGGAGTTCCTTATATACCTCACCCGCTAGGAGACTGTCCGAGAATGGCTATTTTTCGCAATCTCCGCGCCTGCCCCGTAGCTCCGGAAGATGGTACTGGGGTCAGGCTCAGATTTGAATCCTCAAAATACTTAAATGTATTCTTGCGGTTAAAATCTTTGCCTTCCTTGACCTTGCAAAAAATCTCTCATTCTCGGACAGCCTACTGGGCATACCTCTCCCTGCCCTGACGACTGCCAAACCAATTATTGAGTGGCGACCGGTTCTTCAGGGAATTGCTGGGGGTAAGACCTCAAGCAACCCGGAGCTAGTGGGCCTCTCTTGGAGGCTTTCAGGGGGTTGATCTTCCCGGTTTTTTCTTTGATGGTTCTCTCGAGGTGGGTAGCCATATTGCAGTCCCGAGCACGCCATTTGGCTTCTGGGTCGGGAAAGACGGTGCAATACTTACCGGTGGGAAATTCCTGGATTTTCTGGCAGCTTCCACACTGCTCAATAATTGAGTGACAGGAGCCGCCATTGAAACCACAGCCTTTTTTGCTCATAAAAAAGCAATCAGACCCTTCTTTTGCGCTTGTACAAACCATTTTAACCACATCCTTTCAAAAATAATTATGATTTACGGAAGGCGTTTTATGCCTCATCAAAAACGTATTGTCAACAAAAATAGCCACGAAATTCTTGTTTTCAAGAAAAAATTTCAAACTGTTCAAAAAAGGGGATGCAAGCCCTTATAGTGTGGCCAGCTGTTCCAACTTCTTGACCAGACCTTCGGCACCCTCAATGATCTCGGTGATCACCTCGTCCACGCTCTTCAGTCCCCGGATCATTCCGGCTATTTGTCCGCAGTAGATCGTCCCGTCTTCCACATCTCCGTCCAGGGTGGCACGTCGCGACCGTCCGCTTCCGATCGTTTTGAGAAGTTCTTCAACACTGGCGCCCCTCTTTTCCATCTCCACGATCTGATCCGTGAGCCTGTTTTTGACACTTCGGGTGGGGCCAAGCGCTCTCCCGGCGATCACGGTGCCCGCAGGCCCTGCATCAATGATGGCACTCTTGAAATCGGGATGGCCCTGGGCCTCCCGGGTGGCGGCAAACCGCGTGCCTATCTGGACCCCTTTTGCGCCCAGAGAAAGGGCTGCGACAAAACCTCTGGAATCGGCGATTCCCCCTGCGGCAATGACCGGTATCCCGACTGCCTCAACAACCTGGGGTATCAACGCCATGGTGGTGATCTCCTCAAATCCGTCGTGTCCTCCGGCTTCTATCCCCTCAGCCACTATGGCGTCCACCCCCGCATCAGCCGCTTTGACAGCCAGCTTGGGGCTCGGGGACACATGGATCACCTTGAGCCCTGCATCATGGATCATTTGGGTAAACTGCTTGGGGTTCCCGGCAGATGTGGAAACAACATCCACTCGCTCTTTGATGGCCACATCCACAAGGTTTTCAGATCCGGGTTTCCTGATGGGGATGTTGACGCCAAAAGGCCTGGATGTCTTTTCTTTGACGAGTTTTATTTCTGCTTTCAACTCATCCGCCGTCATACTCCCACCTGCCAATATCCCAAGACCCCCTGAATTGGAAACAGCTGCACAGAGTTCATTGTAGCTTACCCACACCATTCCCCCTTGAAGGATAGGATACTCTATCCCCAGAAGGTCGCATATCGCGGTCTTAAACATCAACACCTCCTAAATACACCAGTTAGTCTGGTTCTCAGTGAATTGAAAAATTAAGGATATATCGTAACTACCCACGTAGTCAGGCTGAAGTTGTTTAGACTGAAGACTGAAGGGGGCAGAAGACCACGATTGCCGTACTTTGGCGGAAATATTTGATTCTTACACCAAATATGGCTTCAAAATGTGTTTTTTCCTAACAGTCTTCAGCCTTCAGCCTATCCACCTGAGTAGTTACGATATCTCAAAGGATCCCCGCACGGGTCAGGATCTCTTCTAGTTTCCCTCTCTCTTCTTTGGTAATAGCCCTCAAAGGAGACCGGACCGGGCCCCCATACATACCGATCAGATCCAGGGCCGCTTTTAACCCCGGGATACCAAACCTCGCGGTTACAGCGCCATTGGGAGGGATAAGACGAAGCTGGATTTCCCGGGCGGTTTCCATTTCTCTCTTGTGGAATTTTTCCATAAGTTCTGCCAGAGGATTGGGGGCTATGGCCGCCAGAGCCGCTACACACCCCTTGGCCCCCACTGTCAAAGCCGGCAGCAAAAAGCTCCCGGATCCTGCCAGCACCTGAAAGGAATTATCAGCCTCGGCCACTACTTGACCGATCTTTACCACATTTCCGGAACTCTCCTTGAGCCCAATGATATTCGGATGACGGGACAGGGTCACAATAATTTCCACACTCAGATCAATGCCCGTAAAGGCGGGAACGCTGTAAAGGATGATCGGGATGGGTGACCCATCGGCGACCTTTGTATAATGGTTGACCAGGGCATCATAATCCATCCTGGGCTTGTAATAATGGGGGGTCACCACCATGGCCGCATCTGCTCCCAGAGACGCGGCTTTTTCTGTGAGTTCCAGGGTTTCAATGGTTGATTCACACCCCGTCCCCGCGATAAAGAGATGATCCGAGTCAATGGCCTGCCCTGCGGTCTTCCAGATCTCAAGTTTTTCTTCGGTCTTGAGCATCACGGCCTCCCCGTTGGACCCAAGCACTGCAAACCCGATCAGGGACGTTTTCTGCCATTTTCCAAGGTTGAGCGCCAACTGTTCGTGATCCACCTTTCCCTTGTTGTCAAAAGGGGTGGGTATGGGGGGGAAACACCCCGCCAGAGAAATATTTTTTGACATTAAATTCTCCTTTCTCGCCCCCGTTCATGAGGGGCAGACGCACGGTCTTTCAGTTCTTCATTGTAATAATTATTCAAATAATGCTGACGATATGGATTAACTGCAGCCTATTAACATCTTTCTTCAACAATCGAATGCAATAGCTCAATAAGTAGCGGATTTCGTTCATAGCGGCGGAACATACAGACCTCTCTTTTAAGAGGCGCAATTTAAGTTCTTGCAGCGCATCTGCCACGCCCCAAAGACCTTAACCAATCTGCCCAGGACAGGCGGGACAGCCAAACGTAATAGGGGCAATCACTTTAGGGGCTGTTCCGGGCAGGATTGTAAACCTCACCGCCGTGATGCGAGTATCTTCTGGGTTTTGCGGCTCTTAAAAGAGAGGTCTGTATGTTCCGCCATCGCCAGTCGCTATCCAGAGATGTCCGCATAAATTCGGGTTCCCCGAAATATTGAGCAGATACAATCGAATATCGAACAACCGAATTACGAATTCTTACTTTTGTTTTGGGTAGTGATTCTGCCACATAAATGATTCTGACGGCAAAATCAATGAAACGATTCGCAAGGTCAAATTCTTTGTTTTCCTTCGTCACTCGTAATTCGTTGATCGTTATTCGATTATTATTACACAAGCAACTTAAATCGCCAATTTTGCGGGAAGAACTTTCAGGACACGACACTATGATTTTTTTTGTTCCGAGGCCAGTTCAAGCCCTAGTTCCTCAAGCTGATCCTTTGAAACCTCGGAAGGCGCGTTTGTGAGCAAACACGTTGCACTGGTTGTCTTGGGGAAGGCAATGGTCTCACGGATTGATTTAACCCCTGTCATTATGGCCACCAGACGGTCAAATCCCAGGGCCACACCGCCATGGGGAGGCGCACCGTATTTTAAGGCCTCCAACAAAAAACCGAACTTCGCCGCAGCCTCTTCGGGCGTAATCCCCAGGAGATGAAACATCTTCTGCTGAAGCACAATATCGTGAATTCTGATGCTTCCTCCCCCGATCTCTGCGCCGTTTAGCACCAGGTCATAGGATCTTGCCCTTGCCTTCTCCGGCTGTTTGTCAAGCAGGCACAGGTCTTCCTCCACAGGGGAAGTAAACGGATGGTGAACCGCCTGCAAACGATCCTCTTTATCATCATACTCGAGCAACGGAAACCGGGTGATCCACAAAAATGCAAATGTGTCCTCAGGCAGGAGATCCATACGGTGTGCCACATCCACCCGAAGCATCCCCAGGGCCTGGTTTACGACCCCGCGCCTATCCGCCATGATCAGAAGCAGGTCTCCGGGCGCGGCACCCATCTTCTCATTGACCGCCCTTTTTTCCTCTTCTTTAAAAAACTTGCTGACGGAAGACTGCCACCCGTTTTCGTTTATCTTGATCCACGTCAACCCTTTTCCACCATGGTCAACCACAAATTGAGATAATTCATCGAGCATTTTTCTTGAAAAGAAATCGCCACCTTTTTTCACCCGTATCCCCTTGACCACCCCACCGGACTCAACGGCTCCCCTGAACACTCTGAAATCAGATCTACCGGCGACATCGGTCAGATCACTCAACTCCATGCCAAAACGCATGTCCGGTCTGTCCGTGCCAAAACGATCCATGGCCTCCTGATATTTTATCCGCCTTATGGGAAGGTCGATCTGCTTTTTCAGAATCTCCCGAAAAAGGTTCGCCATCATGCCTTCGACCAGGGTCATCACCGCCTCTTCATCCACAAACGCCATCTCCAAATCCACTTGGGTAAACTCGGGCTGACGGTCAGCGCGGAGGTCCTCGTCCCGAAAACATCGGACGATTTGATAGTAGCGATCAAAACCGGCGATCATGAGAAGTTGTTTGAAAAGCTGGGGAGACTGGGGCAGGGCATAAAAAAGGCCACGGTTGACCCTGCTCGGGACCAGATAATCCCGGGCCCCCTCGGGCGTGCTTTTTGTCAAAAGCGGGGTCTCAACCTCAATAAACCCCTCTTTATTGAGATACTGTCTCACAGCGGAGGCAATCTCGTGGCGTTTGCGCATGACGCCAAAAATCTGGGGTCTTCGCAATTCAAGATAGCGGTATTTCAGCCGCAAGGTCTCGGAGGCATCCACGGCCCCGTCCACCTGGAAGGGCGGTGTTTCAGTCAAATTGAGAATCTTGAGCCCGTCGGCCCTCAATTCAATGGCGCCGGTGGACAGATTCGGGTTCTCCTGTCCCTCCAAACGTCTTGCAATGATACCTTTTACCCCCAGGACCCATTCGTTTCGCAAGACGTGGGCCCTTTCGTGGCTCTCCTTATCTATCTGTGGATCGAAGACAACCTGTGTGATGCCTTCCTTGTCGCGGAGATCGATAAAGATCAGGTTCCCCAGGTCTCGTCTGCTGTTCACCCATCCCATCAAGATTGCCTCAGAGCCCACATTCTCGGCCTTGAGGCTGCCACAGTCATGTGTCCGCTTCCACTCTCCCAGTGAATCGATTCTGATTTTTTCCATTTATCTGATAGCTTTCAAATTCAAAAGATTTGTCACAATATTTTGAAGGTCCACCTCTTTCTGTTCCCCGGTTTTCATGTCCCTGAGAAGACCTTTTCCCGTCGCAAACTCATCATCTCCGACAATAAGGGTTTTTTTTGCCCCAAGCCTATCTGCCTTTTTCATCTGAGCCTTTAAACCCTTTGAACCATAATCCGTTTCCACCCACATGCCTTTTTTCCGTAACGCCATGGTCCAGTCAAAACAGCTCTTTTCCGCCTTCCCCCCTAAAGCGACAATAAAAAGATCCGGGCGCTTGACCTCCCTTTCACCATCTTCATCCAGCAGCGAAACCACCCTTTCCATACCCACGGCGAAACCAATGGCGGGGTGGTCAGGGCCCCCAAGCAATTTCACGAGGCCATCATAGCGGCCACCGCCTGCAACCGCATTTTGGGCCCCCAGACGATCGGTCTGTATCTCAAATGCGGTCCTGTTATAGTAGTCAAGCCCCCTTACAAGCCGATGATTCAGATCAAAAGGTATGCCGACTCTTCCAAGATAGTCCTGAACCGATTCAAAATGATCGCCGCAGGTCTCACACAAAGATTCGAGGACCGAGGGGGCGTCCAAGATCGACTGATTGCACCCCTCCACCTTGCAGTCAAAGACCCTCAGGGGATTGACATGGGCCCTTCTCTGGCAGTCCGTACAAAGAGAGTCGGTCTTATCACCGAGATAGTCCATGAGGTCTTTCCTAAAGCCAGGTCTGCACTGGGGGCACCCCAGAGAGTTGAGATTGAGGACGAGGTCACTAAACCCCAGCCGATCAAACAGATACATGGCCATGACGATGATATCGGCATCGCACCTGGGGCTCGGATCACCAAAAAATTCAGCGTTTATCTGGTGAAATTGTCTGAACCGCCCCTTTTGCGGACGCTCGTGTCTGAACATGGGTCCCATGGTAAAGAGCTTTTGTATGGGACTTCTCTGGTATAACCGATGCTGGATATAGGCCCGTGCCATCGATGCTGTGGCTTCGGGCCTTAAGGTCATACCTCTCCCCTTGCTGTCTTTTAAAGTATACATCTCCTTTGAGACGATATCAGTCTCCTGACCGATGGACCTGCTAAAGAGTTCGGTCCTCTCAAGAAGCGGGGTCTTGATCTCTTTAAACCCAAAGGAATTGAACAACTTCCTGGTCTCAGATTCAAGCAGTTGCCAGCGCCCTGCTTCTTCAGGGAGGATATCCTTAAAACCCTTTGATTGTCGTAAACTCCAATGCACTCATCTCCCATCAGCCGGATTTCAACGCCCGACAACCCGGCTGTATCTCACGAAAAAAGGCCTCATAAAGGTATTGAACCCTGATCACTCCACCTTGATCTTCTTCACCTTCCTGCCACCCTTGGCAGCGCCTTTCTTCTCAATGTCCTCAATTTTTTCGTCAACCAGCGATCTGATCGCCTTTAGGAATTCGACCCGTGACCGGTCGAGGTGATCAAAGAATTTGGATTTCTTTCCTGAGACCCTCTCCAGTTCCAGAAAGAATTTCCCCACCGGGCAATATGCCGTATCGTCCTTATCTTTTCCCCTGGCCATGATCATCCCCCCTGAAATGGATACATAAATTTTGTCCATCAAGCCTGGCTCTGATCGACTTGGCTGCAGCCACCTGCCTGGGGAGCAGCAAATGTCTCTTAAAACTCCCCACCCGAACAATCAACTCGTCCGAGACTTTGTTAACTTCAAGATCCGTCTTGGCAACAAAGGGAAGTTTCAGCATAAGCCGATATTCCCCATTTTCCTTTTCTATACTGTATGGCTTTCCGTCAAAAAACTTCTCCAGGGGATTTCTCTCCCCATATATCTGTCCGGACAATGTTTTGAGGCTGTCATAACCAAGCACTTCGTCCCTAAAAAGATTTACAGGAAAAATGGGAACTGGACTGAAATATTCCTCCGCCTTCCGGATATACTCCTTTTGATTTTCCCGCCACTTCTGAAAATAGGTATCGCTCACGTCGTCCGGGAGAATCCTGTTCATGATTATCCCGTCAATGTGCATTTTATAAAGGGAAAAATACATAAATGCCCGCTGAGTCTCCTTTAGTACAATCTTTTCAGGGTTTGTAACAAGACGTACCGTCGTCACCTCGGGGTCAACAAGGAGTTTATCCACACCCTTTAACCGTTCAAAGAGATATTCAATGGCATCAAAATAATCATCTCCAGGCAGAGGGACATCCCACACCCTCTTGGCTATGGGCCGGACGTACTTGGTGATGGCCTTTTCCATCTTAAAAATCTTTTTTATATACCATTCCAGCGCCGTCGGGATACTGATAAATCTGAGTGACTCGCCGGTGGGCGCGCAATCTAGTATTATCACGTCATATTTTTTTCTCTTGACATAATCGTTGATAAAAAGAAGCAGGCTTACTTCCTCCATACCGGGCAAAATGGCAAGTTCCTCCGCCAGTATTTCATCCAGACCCGTGGTATTCAGCAATGTTGAGATGTATGTGTAGATCTCCCCCCAGTTTTTCTCCACCTCCTCCTGTATGTCCAGTTCCTGAATCCACAGATTCTTGCCGACCTTTACAGGTCTTCCCTTGTTTTTGTCAAGGAGAGATCTATCCAGATCAAAGATATCGGACAGGCTGTGGGCCATATCCAGGGACATAATCACCGTCCTTTTTCCCATTTCAGCCACCCTTATACCAGTGGCAGCCGCGACACTCGTCTTTCCGACGCCGCCTTTTCCGGCGAAAAAGATTATTCTCACTTTATGTCACCTGCAATTTGGATGGCGAAAGGAGTGATGGAGGACCAGGATTTCTATTTTGAATTAAAAACAGGTCACCCAAAGAGCGAATCTTATAACAGATGCGGTCAAATATCAAGAGACTACCATCTGTACTGGAATTCCGATATAAGGATTAACCAAGAAA
>PVMK01130673.1_pt1 | contig 26872 bp, 20 predicted proteins | sample 1853481 | NCBI WGS metagenome assembly PVMK01 (sample SAMN08533507, study PRJNA380276) | Marine sediment metagenome, whole genome shotgun sequencing project. | reverse complement strand
AATCCAAACTTCGTCATTCAGCTTGGAAAAGTAGCTGTGACTCTTTAACTGTCCTGGGATTGCATGAAAATTGGACACGGGTCTAATTTAGGAATTTAAGGATTGAGAAATTTGGGAATTGATGGAATTCTATCTGTTTTAATTTATTGATTTCATCCATAATTGCATTTAATCCCTCAATCCCTCAATTTGGCGCTGATAATAAATGCCCAAAAAAAAGAGCTATTTTCCTAGAATTTCTCGAGGTCAGCGGATCACTTGCCTTCCTGAATCTTTTCCGTCAGAACCGGAACAAAGTCAAGTAAGTCCTCTACAATTCCCACATCGGCCACGTGGTAAATCGGAGCTTTCGGGTTTTGTTGACGGCCACGATAAACGGGTTACCTTTGAGTCCGCCCAAATGCTGAAAGGAGCCACTGATCCCCAGTGCCAGGTAAACCTTGGGTTTGACCGTCTGACCGGAAGTCCCTACCTGGCGGGATTTCTCCAGCCATTTGGCATCCACAATCGGTCGCGAGCAGGATACCACCGCACCCATGGCCTCTGCCAGTTCATCGGCAATTTCTATGTTGTCCTGATCTTCGATACCACGTCCCACGGAAACCAGAACGTCCTCTTTGGTGATGTCCACATCGCCGACTTCGGCCTCGACAACTTCAAGAAACCGTCTGCCGGCTGTAAGGTCTGCGACCTCCGTGGATTTGTCCACCACCTGCCCGCCGGCGCTCCCGGATTCATCCGGCTGGAAGACACCCGGGCGAACATTGATAACGGCCCCATTGGCGATATCACAGGTCACATGGGTACTGACCTGTCCGCTGTATTCCTGCCGGATAACTTTAAGGGTATCCCCCTCCAGTCCTTCAAAATCGACGACATCGGCCACGAAAACGGAGTCCAGTTTAATCGAAAGCCCCGGACAGAGGTCCATTCCGAACGTATCATGGGAAGCGAGTAAAATGGCATCCGGGGGTAAAACGCCTACCAGCAGTTTGCGAATGGCTTCGGCATTGGGATAGGTCAGAGCTTCATGATCAAATTTCCATACTTCTTTATAGGATTGGGCCACTTCGCTGCAAACCGCATCAAGATCGGCCCCCGTCCCCGGTGACAATTGCCGTAGGTGAGGCATCCGGATAAATTTTCCCGGCCGCAGTTGCCAGCTCGAGTGCGGAATCGTCGGCCTTACCTGTTTTATGAGTAATATATGCAAAAATCTGTCCGGCCATTATTTAATTCCTCCTTTGGCTTTTAAGAGTTCGATCAATTTTTCGGACATCTCTTCCATCGTGCCTTCAAGTATTTCGGCACCTTCACCGAGTTCGGGAACGAAGTAGTCCACGCGTTTCACCCGGGCACCGGCGTCTCCAACGGAATCAGCGGCAACCCCGAGCTCGGATGTCCCCCAGACAGGAATTTCCGCCGATGCAACCTTGCGGATACCGCGAATACCGACATAGCGCGGCTCGTTGATACCGGTCTGAATTGAAAGCACACAGGGCAGGTCAATCTCATTCATTTCCTGATTACCGCCTTCGATTTCACGCCCGACTTTTAGTTTTTTGTCATCCAGGATTTCAATCTTGTTGACAATGGAAGCATAGGGCAAATCCAGCATGGCGGCCAGCATGCCGCCAACCTGTCCGGCACCGTCGTCGGCCAGAGCACCGGTAAAAATCAGGTCATAGTTACCTTTTTCCACCGTCGCTTTCAACAGGGTTGCAATGCCTTTGCCGTCTGAACCCTCAAAGGCATCATCGGTCAGCAAAATCCCATCATTGGCGCCCATGGCCATTTCCCTTCTGACAATCTCTTCGGCATCCTCATCGCCGAGGGATACAATCGTCACCGATCCGCCCACCTTGTCGACAATTTGAATTGCTTCTTCAACCGCATAGTTGTCCCATTCGTTCACCGAGTAAACGAGATCGTCCCGTTCAATGTCGCTGCCGTCGCCGGCGACTTCGATCTCATTTTCAGCGGTGTCGGGAACCCTCTTTACGCAAACCAAGATCTCCATTTTCCCTCCAAAATTTCTAGTTGTGGTTATTTATTCACAAAGCCAGATAAACCGAAAAATACAAACTACAAATCCCAAATAACAAATAATATCCAATGACCAAAAACACAAATTCAAAACAAACGCGTGATTCGTCATTCGTCACTCGTCATTCGTCAGTTATCATGTGCTTTTCAATCAACTCACACAAGTCAATGGCCTCCATCTCTCCTTCCAGCCCGGCGACTTTAATCGCATCTTCGATGTTCACCAGACAGAAGGGACAGGCCGTCACAATGACATTGGCCCCGGTTTCTTTGGCCATCTCGACTCTGAGCACTCCCATGCGCTGGTCCTCTTCCGGCTCGTAAAACAGCATCAACCCGCCGCCACCGCAACAAAACGAGCGATCCCGGCAGTTGCCCTCCATCTCAACCCTCTTTAAACCCGGTACGGCATCGATGGCCGCCCGGGGGTCATCATAAAGACTGTTGTGTCGACCCAGATAGCAGGGATCATGATATACATATGTTTGACCGGTGTCTGCCACGGGTTTTAACCGGATTTTTCCGGATTTCACATTTTGTACGATGGTTTGGCTGATATGCTCCACCGGCGGAATATCCCGATAATCATTTTTCAAGGCATTATAAGCATGGGGATCGGCGGTAACAATTTTTACGGCACCGCAATTAAGGATCGCATCCGTATTTCGATCCTTTAGATCTTGAAAAAGCATTTCTTCACCGAACCTTCTCACTTCATGACCGCTGTCCCTTTCAGCCTTACCCAGGATGCCGAAATCAATGCCGGCGCCGTTTAATATTTTTGCGGTGGCGCGGGCAATCTCCTGCATGCGGTCATCAAAGCAGGATATGCTGTCCGGGAAGTAGAGGGTTTCGGCAGTTTCGCCTTTTTCAAGGATTTTCACGGGACAGCCTTCAGCAATCTCCTTGGTCCAATCAGCACGCTTTCTTTCCATTTTCCCCCAGGGATTACCGCGCTTCTCAAGAGCGCTCAGCGGTTTCTGAAGAGACTGGGGCACCATGCCTTCGTCCACCATACCGCGCCTGAGATCCACCATCTTGTCGATGTACTCTATTCCCAGCGGACACTCCTGCTCGCAGGCGCCGCAGGTGGTGCAGGACCAGATCTCATCCTCGCTGTATATATCGCCGATCAATGGCTTCGGCTCCCCACCGTTGCCGCCGATCAACGGATAGTGTTTGAATGCGTAATCACGTCCCTTGATCGAAATAAAACGCGGGGAAAGCGGCCGGCCGACGGCATTGGCAGGACAACGGTCGGAGCAGCGACCACAGTCGGCACAGGAGTAAAAATCGAGCATGTGCTTCCAGCTGAAATTTTCAAATACCTTCACGCCAAACGATTCCAGATCGTCCAGTTTGTCGTCGTCCACTCCGTAACGGACGGGTTTCACATTGCCTCTATCCAGGCGCATGAAAAATACGTTGAAGATGGAGATAATTACATGGAAATGCTTGCCCATGGGTAAAAAACACAGAAAAAAGAAAAAGGTAATCTCATGGATAAAATAGGTAAACGAATGCAAACCCTGGAGCATCGATTGTGACGCATCGATTAGCAAATGCCTGAAAAACCACATCAGGGTTAAGGGGGCGACTATTTCAGTATGAGATCCCTTTTGAATTTGGGCCACCACTAGAGAGGCCTCGAATAGACTTTCACTTATCACCAGGGTCGCAATGAGTCCCAGTACCAGCAGTGCCTCCCAGGTATGATCGTGCCCGTACTGAGGCGGCACCGCATATCTGGCCGGCTTAAAAAGTCCCCGTCGAACAGCGGCGATGGCCACTGCAATCAGAACCCAGGTAGCGGCGTAATCCTTCAATACATTGTAGAAAGCACCGAAAGTCCCGCTGAAACCCGGCAACTCAAAGCCTTCCACAAAGCCCACGAATACCAGCTGGGTGGAGCGGGCCCCAAGAATCAGAAAACCGCCAAAAAGGAAAATATGCACCACACCCGCCAGCAGGTAACGGGGATGCCGCCATTGGGCCAGCCAGATTTTAAGTACCGACTGGAACCTTTCAGCAAATCTGTTAAAGCGATCATCCGGCGCAGCCTTAAGCAGCGGTGCAATCCGTTTATAGATGATGTAGCCAAAGGCCCCCAGGCCGACCAGGGGGATCAGGACATAAATAATATTCAAAGGGAATGCCAAGAAACGAGGCGGAAGCCGGAGAAATCAATGCAGGTTGCATGTTATTCGTTCACTCTCCTTTTGTTTAATTTTCAATCAAACCTTAACCGTTCAACCTATATCGAACATAAGGCGCTTGCATATCATGAATGCACTGTTCAGACAAGAGCTTTAAGACGCTTCGCGCCGTTGGAGGATCGCTGCGCTTTGCCCTCCGCCCTCCACCCTTTTTGTGTTAACAGCAATTAGTGACCAGTAACCAGAAACCAGTAACGAGTGACCGGAAACTCGCAAACAAATATCAGAGATCAGAGGTCAGAGGACAGAAGTCAGAAGACAGATAACAAAGGGCAAGAAGGTGAGAAGCTGGGAAGGTGAGAAGGTATCCGCATTTCGAAATCCGACTTCGTATTACCTTTTACCTTTGACCTATTATCTATCAGCTATGAACTATGTTTACCCAATCAAATCTTTTCAATCCGAAATCTGAAATCCGCAATCGAATATCCCGCAACCCATACCCCGTACCCAGCACCCAGCACCCAGCACCCAGTACCCAGTACCCAGCATCCAGCATCCAGTACCCAGTATCCAGCACCCAGCATCCAGTACCCAGTATCCAGCACCCAGCATCCAATAACTAATAACAAATAACCAGTAACTAATAACCCGCAACCCGCACCTCGCAACCCGCAACCCCCAACTCACAACTCACAACCCATCATTTCCCCCCAAACGAGTCTTCGGCGATATCCACCACAGCACTGTTGGATGCGAGAATGGCATCCATTTTGCCGAGGGTGACCGGCAACAGTGAATGGACAAAAAATTCAGCACTTTTCAGCTGGCCTTCATAAAAAACGGTATCTTTTTTCTTGGCGCCGTTTTCAAGTTTTTCGGCGGCGATGGTGGCACGCCACAGCAGCATCCAGGCCATGACCACATCGCCGGATACCTCCATAAACGGATAGGCGTGGGCAAAAGCGGTCATTACTTCCGGTGACATGGCCGTTTTGCCTAAGTGCAGAGCGACCTCACCCAGTTTATTCAGCGCCGCCTCCACTTTGCCGGCATATGCTTCAACCTTTGGATGAGTCCTGGCGGCGGCAATGGTATTTTGGATCTCACCCATCAGATCCATCATCGGTTTGCCTTTATTCAATCCAAGCTTTCTTCCCAAAAGATCCATGGCCTGAATACCGTTGGTTCCTTCATAAATAGGGGTAATCCGGCAGTCCCGCAAAAGCTGTTCCATGGGATATTCTTTGATATAGCCGTATCCGCCATAAACCTGAACACCGAGGTTGCAGACATCAAATGCCCTGTCGGAAACATAGCCTTTGGCCACCGGGATCAGCAAATCGATGATACCTCGGTATTTGGCTTTTTCCTCCTCACTGTCCGCAACATCAATTTTGTCATCACACATGCCGACATAATAAAGTAAACTCCTCATCCCTTCCACGTACGCCTTCATGGTCAGTAACATGCGACGTACATCCGGATGCTGCATAATCGGAACCGATGGCGCGCTTTTGTCCAACATATTCAAAAGATGCCTGCCCTGAACCCGCTGCCGGGCATAATTTACGGCATGTATGTAAGATGCCGTGGCACAGGCGAACGCCTGAACCCCCACAAGAAGACGCGCTTCATTCATCATTAAAAACATGGAACGCATTCCTTTGTTTTGCTCTCCCAGCAACAGCCCCCGACAATTCCCCTTGCTGCCCAGAGATATTGAACAGGTCGCGTTCCCGTGGATTCCCATTTTCTCTTCCACGCCCGTGCAGACTACATCATTGGCCTCCCCCAGACTGCCGTCATCGTTAACCCGGATCTTAGGCACGATAAACAGAGATATGCCCTTGGTCCCTTCCGGAGCACCTTCGATGCGCGCCAGCACTGGATGAATGATATTTTCCGCCAAATCATGCTCACCGGATGAAATAAAAATCTTATTGCCGGTGATTGTATAGGTACCGTCCTCATTTTTGACCGCCGAAGTCGTCAGCGCCCCCAAATCGGAACCTGCCTCCGGTTCGGTCAGCAGCATGGTGCCGGTCCACTGCCCGGTATACATTTTCTTTAAAAAAAGTTCTTTTTGCTGATCGGTTCCAAAGGTCTCAACCAGTTTGCCGGCTCCCGTGGGTCAACCCGGGATACATCATAAAGGCGAAATTGGCCCCGTTCATGTAATCACTGGCAGCCAGAGCTACGGCCCGCGGCATTCCTTGCCCGCCCCATTTTGGATCCTCGATCATGGCCAGCCATTCCCCCTCTTTGAACAGTTCCCAGACTTTATGGAAAGACTCGGGCACCGTCACCTGCCCGTTTTCAAAGTTTGCGCCTTCACGGTCTCCGTCCTCTTGCGTTGGTAAGATCTCCTTGATGGCCAGATTGCGGGCTTCGGAAATAATAAGATCTACAGTTTTTTTGTTGAATTCGGCGAATATCTCGTGTTTGCTCAATTCCTCAACCTGCAATTGCTCGTGGAGAACAAAGTCAACATCCCTTCGATCTGCAATTTGTTGTGCCATGTTTTAAATCTCCCTTTATTGTTAAATTTTAAAGAATTCTTTCTATTTTACTCCTTAAAAGAGCAGAGCGAAGCGACATCCACAATTCGTCAAGCGTCATTCGTCATTCGTCATTCCAAGGGTTCCGATACCCCTCACAAAAAGCTCCACCAGCGGATCGGCCATGGAAACCAGGTCATAGTCTCTTTCCGAATGCAGCCAGGTATTGATCACTTCATCGACGCCGCCGAGGATGAAACGCTTTACCAGACCGACATAGAGATCTTTACGGATGCTGCCCTCCTGCTGCCCCACCTCGACAATCTCAGATATCAGATCCTTGTACAGTTTAGACATTTCCCTGATCTGCTCTTCGGCCAAACGGTCGATTTGGTGCGTCCCCACCTGGTACAAAACCGCCATATCCCGGTCCCGCTGAAATTCGGTAAGATGTCGCCGGATGAGATTGCGCAGTTTATCCAGACTATTGTCCGCCTTGTTGACCTCGGCCCGGAAACGATCAAATACCTGTCTGGTTTTGTAACTGAAAAATTGTACCAGAATATCGTCTTTATTTTTGAAATACAGATAGATAGTACCATCAGCCACGCCGGCTTCTTTGGCAATCTGGGCCACGGTCGACTGGTAAAAACCCTGACAGGCAAACACCTTCACCGCCGCCTCCAGAATAAGATGATACTTGCTATTCTTATCTTTTTTTTTGATTTTCAGACCTCCTAATTTACTATGAAAATAGCTCGTTTTTTTTGGACATTTTCGGGTGTAGTGAAGCCTTTTCGGAGAATAGGTTTCAGGTGTCGGGTGTCAGGTTTCAGGCCGGATCTCACTTTTTTACTACTGACACCTGACACCTAAGTGACAGTGTCCAATTATTTTGCAAATGTGGGAAAAATCCATATTTATAACCACTTAACCAATCAACTAATCACCCAATAAACGATATCTGGATTTTACACCCCCCGACTTGATAAAAGAGAACCGACAATAAATGAATGAGTGTTCATTCATATTACACGCCTGTTTTATCTCTGTCAAGCCTTAATTTAAATAAAATCATCATGACCTTCTTATTAATTTATCATATTATTTTAGCATTTTATTAGAATATAACAATAACATCGATAAATTTTTTCCGGATTTTATTTAATTTGTTCATAATGAATATATATTCATTTACAGACAAACCAAATGTTGGAGTAGATACTTGGGACCAGCTTCCGGCCCGTAGGGCCTACAGCCCGGAGGGAGGGCCCGCCACTGGTTTCTCCCTGAAAGGCAGTGTTTATTTTATTACATATAGTGCCTAAAATGAACTAAAGTGAGCTAAAGTGCCTAAAGCCGTTCGGCCAAGAGGCTCTCGACAGGTTAAGGAATGCTATCTTATTTTATAAACGACAGAGCGACCTGTCGGGTCGTAGCCGAAGGCGAAGCCTGAAGCGATATATCAACCCTGGCCCAGACCGATCACCCGTGTGGTTTGCTCATAAGTTTGATTTGCAATGACACATAGGCAATATTAGTATGCATAACCGCGTCGCACTCTCCGAGGCGTAGGCTACAAGGCGTAAGCTACGAGCCGGCTTCCTGCTCGTAGAGCATATAGAGCATACAGCTCGGAGAGAGGCCAGGGCGGGCTTTCCTGGCCCGGGTTTACGGCCATGCCACCAAACTCCTAACTTAGTTCGCTTCGCTCACAATTGGAATGATGGCCTCCGGCTCGTAGGGTAACGCCTACGCCTCGGAGAGAACAATGGAATATTGGAATATTGGGTCTTTTTTGCATCGCATTGAAAAACATTGTGATTCATGAGATAAACCAATCATGGATCGGAAAAACATCAACCGAGGATTTAAAAAGCTCAGGGTTTGGCCTCCGGCCCGTAGGCCCTACGCCCCGGAGGGCAAGACGCGATTGCTTTATACGTCTTGGCCTATAAAATAACTGAAATTATGCGTTTTTAACCATTATTCCATGATTCCAACATTCCAGTATTCCATGTAGGCGGCATAAAACCAGTGTCGTTAAAAGATACATGATTTCAATATATTATAGAAATTCCCAGACGTTTATGCACATGATTGTAATACTACAGACATCATAATTTACAACGAAAATGGCTCTTTTTATTTTGCAAACATGGGATAAATCCATATTTATAACTACTTAACTAATCACCCAATCAACGATATGTGTAATAGGCTCCAGTAGATCAAATTTAAGGAAGGCCGGATAGATAGTGCCATCGGCGGGATTACCATCACCGAAGAACGAGAAAAAATATCCGGTTGAAATGGTTCGGCAATGCAGACAGTTTATAGAAGCATCTGGAAGGAGGGTTAAATGATTCGAAATTGTTTTTTAGTTTTAACAACAATTACAACTATTTTCGCCTGTGCAACAACCCCGCGGCCGCAATTTGAATTTTCCCCAGGCACACGCATCGGCATCGTTAACAATTTGGAAACCCAGGTAACCCATCGACATTTCGGTTCATTGAGGTTCGGCAATTTTTCAAAAAAAATAGATGTCGACTGGGACATCCCTGCCTATCTAGAAAAAAAATTGTCACGTGCAATAGAGGCTGATCCCCGGTACACAGTCATATTAATCAAACCGCAAAAACCATTAACCGGGATAAACCAGGACCCGGATATATCCGATCGGACCATAGCATCAAAAAAAATCAAGCCGGAGACGGCACAATATCTTGGTTCCCTCGCTGATCAATATGATGTCGATGTGTTAATATCCGTCAGAAGTTACCGGGGACCCAGCGTGATTAAGATCGATAAACATCCGATCGAATTGCAGGGCTATGGCCTGTTTACCCAGCAGCTTTTATTGTCAAAACACGGCTATGCCTATGCAAACATAGTAGTTGAAATTTTTAAAACCGGACCGCTGACTTACATTGCCTCGGGCAAACCCGAAAACATGAAGTCACCTCTGAGCAATTTCGACCTTTCGGGCGATCTGAAAAATTTGCCGCAGTCCGAAATAAATAAATTACAGCCGATCATCCAAAAATACGCTGATCAGGCAATCGTAAATGCGTTGGTTGATGCCAATCTTATTTTGTCGAAATAAATGTCAGCTTTCAAATAATGTGTTTAGCAAGGCTGGAAAGTGGGGTGGTCAAAAGTTACTCTCCAATAGACTCGTATGAAACTACGCCAAAATGGCACGGTTTATAGATGATTAAACTGGTCACTTTAGCCGACGGCGGCCGGGTTCGTATGAGACTCCGCCTGGCCGGAACAATGAATTAATGGAACGTCGAACATCGAACGTCCAACGTCGAACATCGAATATTGATGACGCTACGCTTTATCTATTTTAAAACAAGCGAATCGAAGAATACTGAACCGCAGAATTTCGAAGAATTGAATCGCTGTGCTCTGTCTTTTTTTTAAATTGACAGAATACATTATTCGATGTTGGACGTTCAATGTTCGATGTTCGACGTTCATTTTTTAGTTAGCCCGTCATATGAAAATAGCAAAGACCAAAGTTTCTTTTTTGATTAGACTGGCCGTTTTTTTGGTCAGAGGCGGCGCTCATATGAAACTACGCCAAAATGGCACGGTTTTCTTGATGATTAAACAGCAAACAGATTGAACGTCGAATATTGATGACGCTACGCTTTATCTATTTTTAAAACAAGCGAACCGCAGCTTGCAACGAGCCCTTCGGCAAGCTCAGGGCTTAAGCACATCTAAAGCAGCCGGATCGAATTTCGAAGGGAAGCTTCGCTCGTACAGCGCTTCCAACCCGTAGGCTTACAGGCTGGAGACGCAGGCCCTTGCGCCGGGTGTTGCTCAGTTCTTTTAATAAAATTGACAGAATTCATTATTCGATGTTGGACGTTCATCAGTTTCTTTTTCGATTAGACCGGCCGTTTTTTTCGCCGGCGGCTGGGCTGAAACCTGATTTCCAGTGTCCAATTTTTATGCAATCCCTCGAAAGTTAATGAGTAACAGCTATTTTTCCAAGCTGAATAACGAGGTCTGCAGTCGGTCTACATAAAAAATTTATCCCCGAATTCAGCAACATATTCATCAATCTCTTTTGCAAAGTGCTCCAGGAACTTGTCCATTTTATTACCTTCATGCTGCATGGCTTTTTCAGCAATGGTTGATGCTTTTGTGTATACCTTCTCGAATTTATCAGGCGGCAGACCGCTGATTTCTTTTGCTTCCTCCTTTGTAATGTGACCTGCGTGGGCAAAAGCTGATGCGAATACACCGGTCATGTGCTTGACGATCTCTTTAGACATTGATTGCTCCTTTCAGATTATAAATTAACAGATTTCGGATGCGGGTAATATAAGTTTATGCATCCGAAATGTCAAAGCAGAAGTGTAACCGTTCACAGGTTCAGCCCGCCCTGGTGCGACTTATGAGATCATATTACGGCCCGTGTCAGGCTCCAAAATATGAATCTAAATAATTGAGCAACGTAAAGTCAGGTCTGGGCCAGGGGGTTCAACGTTCAGGGTTAAGGACAAAGAAGGCCTTAAAGAGCCTAAGTCCTCGTTTAAAATGCTCATTTTCCTAAATAATTGACGTTTGATTTTATATCAGAATTGGATATTAAAATTTGGAATTTATTTGTGATCTGGTGCTTGGAATTTGTTATTTCTCTCCGAGCCGTAGGTTCGAATCTACGAGCCGGAGACCACGATTTCCACCATTCCATTATTCCAGTTGTGAGCGAAGCGAACTAACCTGATTACTGATTATCCGCTTCCAATTTGCTGTTTATATATTTCAACAGATCCTGCCCCGTGCGGTTCAAGGGATATGACGCAACTATCCTCTCAACGATATTTTTGGCCTCCCGGTACCGATTCCGTTTAAGGTAAAATTCGGCAACAGCGTTCAAATACTGCATATTGACCGGCTCTATTTCAAGGGCTCTCAAGAGCGCGGCTCTCGCCTCCATATCCCGCTGCATAAAATCCAACAGCATACCCAGATTATAATGGACCCTGGAGTGATCCGGCATTCCACCGGCTGCCGCTGCCAGATATCGCGCTGCTGCAACATACTGCTTGGTTTCCGCCAGCAGCAGACCCAGAGAATATTGCACCTCAAACAATTCAGGATGGGAGCTTACCACTTCACGCAACAACACCTCCGCCTCACCATTGCGGCCCATCTCATTGTAGAGCATAGCCAGATTGACCTTGGCCGGAAAAAATTGATTGTCGATGCGGAGGGCGGCCCGGTAGTTTTCAACCGCTTTTTCCGACTTTTGTAAATTGCGGTACAGATTTCCCAGGTTATATCTGGCAAAAGCGAAATCACCCGAATAATCCATGGATTCCTGAAAACTCAGCAGGGCGGCCTGGTATACTTTTTTCTGGCTATCGTCCAGTTGCGGATCGGATATTTCGGTCAAGCGTCTGGCCGCTTCCAGGCGAACCGCCCTGACCGGGTCGTAAAGTGCGGATGTCAGAAAGGTGGTCTGTCTTTTTATATCGGCAAGATTCAGGTGATCAACCGCTGTTCGTCGAATCAAAGCTTCATCATCCACCAGTGCCGCTTCATAGGCCGGACTGGTTTCTGGTGGGGGATAGCTCCCGAGAAGCGAGAGCGCGGTGGCACGCACGATCACCGGATACAGGGGGTCTGCTGCCAGTCTGATGAGATCCTGGTGCGCGGAGGGTAGTCGTTTGCGCCCGGCATCGATAATGATGCCGTAATGGGCACGGCGACCGGGGCCATACCATTTCGTGATGGTCTCGTCGGACCAGCGTTCCGTCTTGTCCCCATGGCAGCGATTGCAGGCATTTGGTGTGCCGAGCTTAATGCTGAGATCGGGCCGCGGAATTCGGATACTGTGATCAGGTCGGTAATCAATACCCATGTAATACCGGCCCGGCATGTGACACTGCACACATTCCGCCCCGCTACCGACTTCATGGAGCACTCGACCGTCGGCCGATTTGACGGGCTCACCTTCTTCTCCTTTCTTTTTATGGAAATGATGTTCTTGGGTGTCATAAGTGTCCGCCCGATGGCACTGCAGGCACAGCGCATTGCCTTCTTTTATCGTTCTTATGCTGTGGACGTCGTGACAGTCACTGCAGCGCACATCACGCTCATACATTTTGCTCTGGGTAAAAGAGCCGTAAACGTAAACTTCTTCCAGGATCTGGCCGCCGGCAAAATACAGCTCCTCGGTCAGCAGGGTGGGCAGCATCGTGTCCATCAAATCCGGCTCGGCATGGGTGTAATCTCCCAATATCGCACGCCGGGAATGACAAGGTGCACATAGCTCTACCTGCTCACGAGAGTTGATCCCTGCAGTTTTTACCACCAGTTCATAGTTTTGCTTCAGGGGTCTGGCCATGTCCGGAATTTCAGCCCATTGAACGTGACGCGAACCCGGGCCATGGCAGGCTTCACAGCTGACATCGATTTCCGACCAGGTTGTCCGGTAGGAGTTGGTTTTGAGGTCAAAATTCTTTTTTAAATTGGTGGAATGACACTCGGCACACATGCCGTTCCAGTTCTGACCGGCATTGGTCCAGTATAGCCAATCGTCGGGAGCAATGGGGGCATCCGGATAGAGGTGGTACCATTTTTCCCCCTTGACATCCCAGGCAAGGGGCAGACATTGCAGACGTCCACCGGAAAAGGGAACCAAATATTGTTGCAGGGGATAAACGCCGAAAACATATTTGACTTCAAAATCCTCCATTTTACCCTGCGGCCCCTGGGTGTTCACAAAGAACCGACCGGCTTTACGATAAAACCGGGATGTCACGTCAAGATGTTTAAAAACAGCATTGTCAAAATTGCCCAGCACTGTCGTTTCATTGGCCTCGTCCATTGCCAGATCGTGATGCGACCCCCGCCATTTGTCATATTCGCTCTTGTGGCATTCACCACACTTTTGCCCGCCGACGAAAACGGCCACCGGTGTCGGCTCAGCCGGCGGTTGAAAGTACGTCGCCTTCAGTACGTAAGCAGGTATGGATAGCACGATAACCAGGGTTGCAATAATTCCGGCTATTTTCCAGTTTCTCATAATAATTTTAGACAGGATAACAGGATCTACAGGATGATGATAAAAAACTTTTATAGTTTATTCTAAAATCCTAATCTTGCGTTTAACATCGACTTTGCTCTCACCAAAATTTATAAGTAGTCCAACAGATTTTCTCGTAGCGACAAGATAATTAACTAGTTGCACTTCATGAGCGCTAATAATTCGTCTGACTGACTTAAGTTCCAAGATTATCGTATCATTGACAATAATGTCAGCTACAAAGTCACCTACAATTTCATTTTCATAATAGACTTTTATGGGCTTTTGTGAATCCGCATTTAGCCCTGCTTTTTTCAACTCAATAAGCATGCATTTCTCATAAACAGACTCAAGAAACCCAAATCCCATTCGATTATATACGCGATAAGCACATCCTATTATTCTTTCCGTTAGTTTCCTATTTTCCATATTGCCTCCTCCAGGCTGTGATAGATGTTTTTGATAACTTCTTTTTTATCCTGTCTATCCTGTTATCCTGTCAGATAATCTTCTCGGATAAGCAACCTGGTCTGTGCGAAATTCGCTGCGTTTAATCGGTTTGCCTGTATCCACCTTCACAATGTCGTTTTCAATAATTACCGGATACATATCCAGTGCCCGGGGTGCCGGCGGACTGATGACATTTCCGGTAATATCAAAGGACGACCCATGACAGGGGCATATAAATCTATTTTCTGCTACCACCCAGGGAACCGTACAGCCTAAATGGGTGCATTTGCGGGACAGAGCCAGAAAGCCGCCGTCTTCCAGCCGTGCAAGATAAAATCGACCGCGGACGAAGGCAGTGACCGAATTCGGTATGAATTGGTCGAGGGCACCGCCGGTGACGATGGTATCGGATCTTTCACGATGCGCTTTCGATTTGTCCGGCCGCAGAAAAGCGAATGCAACGGTGATAAACTCAATCAAGGCAACGAACCCCAGGGCAAACCAGAGTTTGGTCAGAAAGCTGCGACGAGAGGCACCTGCCGGTGGGGTTTTCTCTTTGTGTCGGGTTGACATGAGATATTCCTAATAAATTTCTTGGTAATTTTCTATATTACTCTTTTCTTTCCAGTACTCCATTACAGACGCGAAGGACGCTGAGGGTAAATTTAGGTCTTGTTTCTAACATCGGCCATGGCTTATTCGTAGGTTGGGTTGAGCATTCCGATATCTTTTGTTGGGTTTCGTTCCTCAACCCAACCTACGACCCAGCCATTTTTTTGCTGTCAGCGAAACCCAACAAAATAACTATTACGAAAGACAGAGCGAAGCGATTCCACCCTTCGTCCTTCATCCCTCGTCCTTCATCCCTCGTCCTTCGTCACTCGTCCTTCGTCCTTCGTCCTTCGTCCCTCGTCCCTCGTCCCTCGCCCTTCGTCCCTTCGCCCTTCGTCCCTCGTCCCTCGCCCTTCATCCCTCGTCACTCGTCCCTCGTCCCTCGTCATTTACCCCGGCCATGTGAGCGCCATCCCACTGCCCCGAAACCAGATGCAGGTGATGGTTAAAATAATAAAAGCGATTAACAACAGCACAAAAACCGATTGAATGGCTTCATTGTTGCTGGCAGCATAATATCTTTTCATCAACCCGTAAAAACCGATGATTCCTGCCAGGATCAGGGCGGCCGGCAGCAGACCGTTGCTGATAACAGCCGGTGCCCCGGGCATCCAGGCGGCAAAGTCGATAACGAATTCATCTGCAATGATAGCCGGTGGTGTGGCGATTAAGCCGAAAACCACCGCAACGATGGCAGTTCTCCGGCCGCGCAAAGACGCAAACCACACACCGGCGGTGTCTGCATCGTACCGAATATAAGGCAGGAAAAATAATACGGTAACCGTGACAACCGGTATGATCAGCACGGCAAACAACGGGTGAAAATGCAGCAACAACTCCTGCAGGCCGGCAAAATACCAGGGCGCCTTGGTAGGATTCGGGCTGAGCCCCGGATTGGCTTTCGCTTCCAGAGGGGCGTTAAAAAGAACTGAAACTACCATGATCAATGCAATCAGCACCGCGGCCACAGCCAGTTCCCGTATAATCAGATTCGGAATGGTCGCCACCGATTCGCCCCGGTCTGCCGGATCTTCCTGGGGTGTTCGGGGTATCACCAGTCCTTTTGATTTTCGCACCCGCCAGAAGTGAAAAGGCATCAGAATAACGAGACAAGCAGGAATGACAGCCGTATGGACGGCAAAAAAATTGGAAAGCGTTGCCGGACCGATCTCGCCGCCCCCTCTGATCATCTTTTGCAGCCCGATACCAATTCCGGGGATATATTCCAACATGCCGGTGCAGATGGTAATGGCCCAGTATGCCAGCTGGTCCCAGGGTAGTAAATATCCGGTAAAGTTTGAACCCAGTACCAAAAAAAACATCACCAGTCCGAGGACCCAGTTAAACTGCCTGGGCGGGTGAAACGCGCCGGTGAAAAATACCCGCAGAAAATGAAGGAAAACAACGAGCAGCAGGGCATTGCCGCTCCAGTGATGAATGTTGCGGATCAACCGGCCGAAGAGCACGGTATTCTGCAGGTGAATGATGGATGCATAGGATTGATCGGGAACCGGCAGGTAGGCAAATTTCAACATCAGGCCGGTAACGAAGAGCATTCCCACCAGCACTGCCGCCATGCCGCCGAGTCCCCAGGTCAGCGTGAATTTCAGCGTTCGCCGTGGGACCGCTTTCGGTCGGAAATGCAACAGCAGGCTGTTGAACAGATTGCGGTAGCCTTTCCGACTGACCTTACCCTGGTAGGTTGCGGGGAAAATCGAATACCAGATTCGCTGAAACAGGTTGAATCGGTCCGGTGTCACATCTTGAAGCGGCATAAGAGTCTTAGTAACCGTTCACAGGTTCAGGGTTCAACGTTCAGCCTGCCCTGGTGCGACTTATAGGATCATATCGCAGGCCGTGTCAGGTTTCCAAATATGAATCTGAATAATTGAGCAATATAAATTCAGGTCTGGGCCAGGGGGTTAAGGACAAAGAAGGCATTAAGACCCGAAGCCCTCGTTAAAAATGATCATTTTCTCAAATAATTGCCAATTGGGCTCCAAATTTTGGACTAGACCTGACGAAGCTGACGCTTTTGTCGTAAATACGCATCCCAAATGCAGTCCAGGGACGAAAAAGCAACCTTGAACACCTGAACCCCTGGCCCAGACCAATCATCGGTACTATACATGCGAAAAGCACAGTCAAAGCTTACTCAAGCATAGGTTTGGAATCATGCCACGAGTCGCACTCTCCGAGGCGTAGGCTGGAAGCGTAAGCTACGAGCCGGCTTCCTGCTCGTAGAGCATAGAGAGCATACAGCTCGGAGAGAGGCCAGGGCGGGCTTTGAACCTGTGAACGCCTACGAGTCTTAAAGCTAAAGTTTTTGCATTTTAGGCCCTTATTGGGCTTTATCTGACAACATGTTGTCAGAAACTTAAGATTTCATATGTCAGGGCGTGGAGGTACTAAATGCCGAAACCCAAGTCAATAACTTAATACCAACTGCTCGTGGGAGTGGCTTTCCAGCCACGAAAGGAAGTCGCTATAGATCCGAAATCGTTTAATCGCGGCTGGAAAGCCGCTCCCACAGAGATAAGACCAAACTCTAAGCTAATGACATTGTATTGAAACCTGTAACATGTGCCGTCAGATGTTCGGTGCTTCTGCTGCCCCGCAGGGGCCATTTTTTCCGAGCCTAGTCTCGGAAAAAGCTTAGGTCCTATTTATTAAAATCACATCATGTTTGCACATGATTTATGCCCTATCCAGATTGAATATTTAAGCAATCCTACCCGTCGAGAGCCTCAGGGTCTAACGATCGATTTAAATAGAAAAGACAGAGCGAAGCGATACCACAAATCTTCAATATTCAGTCTTCAATTCTGGCTTGCCCGGATTGGGTCTATACTAAGGGCCAGCCTTCTCAACCCTGGTGGAAACAATCGCCGTAAACAATTTTTTTACGGGTACCATCCGCAAGTTCCAACACCAGCGCACCGTCTTCTTCCACATCGACCGCCAGACCTTCGGATACCTCTTTGTGGGTAACGATTTTGACCCGTCGGTTCAATGTAACGGTATACTTTTTCCATTCTGAAATCACATTTTTAAATTCTGCTTTTCTTAGGCGCTTTTCGAATTCAGCCAGAAATCGAGCCAACAGCATCTTTTTTGAAATTTGCCGGCCGGTGATTTTCTTTAACGAAGATGCTCCGGGTTCAGCCACGGAAGGATCGTTGTTGACGTTAATGCCCATACCGATGTTGATAAAAAGAACTCGATCTGTTTCGGCCTCCAGCTCGGAGAGCATCCCCGATATTTTGCGGCCATCCACCAAAATGTCATTAGGCCATTTGACGGCGGCATCAATTTGAAGCATCTCACGCAATACATGTGCAAGCGTCAGCGAGGCCAAAAAATTCACCCTGGAACTTAACAGCACGGGAATGTCCGGCCGAAGTACCATGGTAAAATAAAGGCCGCCGTCATCCGATAGCCACCGCCGCTTCAACCTGCCCCGACCTTTAGTCTGTCGCCCGGCAACGATCACTGTAAAATCAGGGCAGTTTTTTCTGGCCAGGTCTTTGGCCGTATCCATGGTTGAAGACACTTCGGGATAGTACAAAACGTTGAACCCGCGATCGGTAAATTCCCAGGGATAAGGGGTATCCGGCGAGTCGATCAGCCGGTATCCATTGGGGGTCAAGAGAATGTGATAGCCGAGTTCCTGCAGCTTGTGGATGTGCTTCTTAATAGATACCCTTGAAATTCCGAGAATCGCACTGAGTTGTTCTCCGGATACAATATCCCCCTGTGACCGAAGTTCTTTAAGCAACTGCCCTTTCTTCGATGGATTGTTTTTCATTGGTTAACCCCAATCCGGATAAGTCGGAACCAAGCAGGCTTTTGAATTTTTGATTTCCTTCTTGCCCGGAAATTTGAAATTCGAAATCAGAAACTCGAAACAAATCCTAAATCCGAATGTTTCTATGACCAAAACAACATCAGAACTCAACGTCTTACAGGTCATGTTCCTGTTATTGTCATTCGATTTTGTTTCGGCCCGCCCTGGCCTCCGGCTCGTAGCCTACGCCTCGGAGAGCGCGACTTAATCGGTATGATTTGATGTCTTCGTAAGGCTCTGAAGTACGTCATTTCGTAGTTGGAACATAAAAAAACGGTCTGGCCCAGGGATTTCGATATTTGACCTGCCCGCAATGCCTTGAAATCGGTTTGAAACAAATTTAACCATTTGATTTATAAATCAATGATTATACCAACCCAACGCACTATGCATGGCAGGCGGGTATTCGGATTTACCGGACAAGATGAACCACTAAATACAAAAACCTGTTTGGTTCCGGCTTGTCCGGGTTGGGTTTTATTAGTTATACATCGAGGATGACCGGCTCCTCGTGCTAATGTTGTAGATCCGCCATTGGAGGAGCCCGCCGCCTGAATCCTTTATCATCTATGATTAGTTCCCATCGCTCGGCGCGGATGACACTATCTGAGGTGGACAAGTATAACGAGTCATATATTCCATGGACTCTTGCTCACCCGGCTGAATCCATGGACCACAAAACCCGTTAACCCCGAAACGACGCCATATCAATACCATGTCTATCAACTCTTCCACGATCTTTTCTTTTGAAAAGAGACCGCCAGCCGGATAAATATCTTAACGACTTTGTGCGGAAAAATTCTTTCAGATTTGTTTTTTCCTATATTTTATACACTTATTGGCTTGATTTATTGGCACTTAACATGGATAATAGCCTTGACATTTTGATTTCAAAGGGTGACCCTTATTCCGCCTTCCAAATTCCCACTTCCGCCTACCATTTCCTCTGTCTTCTGTAGCAGGTTGAGATGGTTTAGATCGCTTGAATCGTTGTGATCGTTGGCAGCTTGATGGGCCTCTATTTACTCCTCACTGCCCTGTCGTTTCATATTCCGCAATAATTCGCCTCCCGCCTCTTTTGCCTTGAGCTTTCAGCTTTCCACTTCCCCACTTCCCTCCGGGGCGTAAGCCCCGCCCCTATGGGCCGGAGGCCGAATTCCAAATTCCTCTGCCCTCTCCCACCTTCCCAACCTCTCACCGTCCCACCTTCAATTCTGCCCTTTGCCCTTGCCCTATGCTTTCCTATAAACTATCTCACCATTCACCACCGTCATCTCTGTCTCGACATCCGTCCAACGGTCGGGGGTGAGGCTGAAAAGGTCCTGGTTATAGACGGTAAGGTCCGCCCATTTGCCCGGTGATACTGAGCCCAGCTCATTCTCACGCCGGGTGGACCAGGCCGCCACCGCTGTGAAGCCCGTGAGGCAGTCTTCAAGGGACAGTTGTTGCTCGGGGAACCATCCGCCGGCCGGCTCCCCCATCACGGTTTGACGCGTGACGGCTGCGTGGATACCATAGATGGGGTTAATTGTTTCCACCGGTGCATCGGAGCCGAATTGAACCCGCAGGCCGGCCTGAAGCAGAGATTTCCAGGCATAGGCATAACGACATCTTTCCGGCCCCCAACGTTTGTCAGCCGCCGCCCAATCCGTCGGGGTAAAAACCGGCTGCACCGAAGCCACCACATCCAGGTCCTTAAAAAGCGAGAGATCCCGGGGTCTGTATAGCTGCACATGCTCCAGTCGATCTCTGTGGTCTGCCGGATATTGTTTGCGTGCGGCGGCGATACTTTCCAGCGCATTGGTGAGGGCAAGATCGCCGATGGCATGAATCGCCACGTCACAGTCGCGGCTGTAGGCCAGTTTAATTTTTTCTTCCAGAATTTCCTTTTCAAGACAGGCGATGCCGCACTCACCGGGGTCATCACTGTAGGGCGCATGCATCAGGGCCGTGCCGGAACCCAGAGAACCATCTGCAAAAAGCTTCACATGGTTGAACCAGAGCCGTTCACTGCCGTAGCCGGCGATAATCCCCCGGCCGACGGCTTCTGCCAGGTCATCGGGCGGCAGCAGGTGGTAGACCCGCACCTTCAGCTTCCCTTCAGCTTCCAGGGCCGCAAAAGCTTCCCACTCTTTGAGCGTTTCACAGGTATGCACGCCGGTTATCCCGCTTCGCAAAGCATCTTCCTGCGCGGCCAAAACCATCTGCTTGCGCTCTTCCAAAGTGGGCGCGGAAATATGCGCTTCGATGATGTCGCGGGCCTCGCGCAGCAATCCGGTGGGCTCACCGCTGTCGGGGTTTTTATCAATTTTCCCGCCGGCCGGGTTGGGGGTCTGGCGGGTAACACCGGCCCGGTCAAGGGCCGCCGTATTGACCCAGATGCTGTGTCCGCAGGCACGCACCATCATGGCCGGATTATCGGGGATGATGTCATCCAGGTCCTTGCGCGTGGGCTCCCGTCCCTCTTGCCACTGATGGTGGTTCCAGCCGCGGCCGATAATCCATTCTCCCGGCCGGTGTGAACCAACCGTTTTCTGAATCTGTTCACGGACTTCGGCCAGTGAGGAAGCATTGCGCAGATTTATCATTTGAAAAGACCGTCCCAGATTCAAAAAATGACAGTGGGCGTCCACCAGGCCGGGCGTCACCAGCCTTCCGGGCAAATCCAGCATCTCCGTATTCTTGCCGCAGGCTTTTTTGACCTCAGCGTTACTGCCGACATGGCTGATCTGATTATCGGTTACTTTAAGCGCCTCTGCCCAGGGCTGGGCCGGGTTTCCGGTGAAAATCCGCGTCGAGAATATCGCAAAATCCATTGAGTAGTCCTTTCCGTCTTGAGAAAATATCGAAATCTATTTGTTATCATGGAGGTGCTGACTTTTTATCTTGCCTGGTAGGTCGTATGGGGATCTAGAATATCCCGCAAACCGTCTCCGAGAAGATTGAGCCCCAGGACGGTGACAAAGATGGCGATTCCCGGGAAAATACTGATCCAGGGTGCCGTGAAGAGCTGCTCTCTGGCGGCTGAAAGCATGGCGCCCCAGGAAGGCGTCGGCGGCTGCACGCCCAAACCGAGGAAGGAGAGAGAAGCTTCCAGCAGGATGGCCCCGGCAACACCCAGCGTGGCAATGACCAGGATGGGTCCAATAATATTCGGTAGTATTTGGGTGAACATAATGCGGGTTCGGCCATAGCCGAGAGCTCGTGCGGCCTGGACATAGTCCAGCGTCCGCGCGGAAAGGGCCTGGGAACGCGTAATACGGCACGTGTAAGACCAGTTGGTAAAGCCCAGGGCCACAAAAACGTTGAGCAGGCCGGGACCCAGCAAGGCCATCACAGCCAGGGCAAAAATGAGAGATGGGATAGACAGCATCACATTGGTCAAGGCCACCACAAAATCATCCCACCACTTGCCGAAAAAACCGGCTGACAGACCCAGGGCGACACCGATAATGGTGTTGAAAGCCTGGCTGATCAAACCCACTGCCAGGGAAATTCGGGCCCCATAAATAACCCGGGACAGAACATCCCGTCCCTGATTGTCGGTGCCGAACCAGAAGACAGCGCTGGGCGGCTCCTCTGAAACCATCAGGTCGGCGTCGTCGAAGGGATGGTAGGGAGCGAGAAATGATGCAAAGACAGCTACGATAATCACGGATAAGGTGATGATGCCGCCGACGATGAGATTGGTCTGCCGTAATAGTTTTTTAGTGGTCGTGTTCATTTATAAGACGCCCGTATCCTGGGGTCGATAAACCCGTAAAGCAGATCCACGATCAGGTTAACCAGCAAAAAGACCATGACGATGGTCAAAATACAGCCTTGAGTAACCGGGATGTCCCGTTGGAAAATAGAATCGACCAAAAGAGAGCCCAGACCCGGCCAGGAAAAAAGTTTCTCCACGATAACCGTCTGGGCCACCAGGGCGCCGAATTGCATGCCGGCTGTCGTCAACACCAGGATCAAGGCATTGCGTAAGACATGCCTGCGGTTTACCAGAAAATCGGAAAGCCCTTTGGCACGAGCAGTACGAATATAGTCATTGGTTAAAATCTCCACCACCGCCGCCCGGGTGGTTCTGGCCAATAGCGCCATGTAGGCAACTCCTAAAGTAAAGCCCGGCATGATGATATTCCTCACTGACCCGTCGCCATATCCCATGGGCGGCAGGAGGCGCAATTTGACGGAAATAAAATACATCAGCAAAAGTCCCAGCCAGAACTGGGGGATCGATACCCCTGACACGGCACCCATCATGCTGAAGGTGTCTATCCAGCTGCCTTGCCGCAATGCTGAATAGAAAGCCCAGGGGGACGCCAAAAAAAATGGCGATGCCCATGGCAACCAGGGCCAGTTTCAAGGTCGGCCAGAGTCGGTCCAATAAGAGTTGGCCCACCGGCTCCCGTCGCAGAAAAGACAGGCCCAGGTTACCGGTGGACAGGTCCTTGACATAAATCACGAAACGCAGCCAGACCGGCTTATCCAGGCCCCAGTCTTTCTTCATTTGTTCAATATAGTGAGCGTCGATGTTATGGTCCTGCTCCCCGGCAGCCATCAGCGCAGCGTTGCCGGGCAGGACATTGAGCAACAGAAAAATAATAAAGGTGACGGCCAGGATGGTTGGAATAAACTGAAGTATGCGCCGGACGGCATATGCGAACATGGATTTACCTTCTTTGAGGGTTGGTTCTACTTTCGACCATTCGGATTTTACTCAGTGCTCATAATCATATTTACGGTAGCATATCAGTCGTAATATTTTCACCCTACAAGGACACTGCGCGTTGAATGGATTCGATCTTTAGTTTCTTTTTTTTGACAGGATTTACAGGATTAATAGGATTTTTTTCGCCTGCGGCGAGGTATCCTTGGCCGCAGGCCCTTCTATCCAGATGATCCTGTAAATCCTGTCTGATATGCTTTTTTTTAAATAGAATCCATTCCTCAAATTTTACGTTACTGTATTTATGAATCTATGCACCTATTTATAGACGTTTACCCTTCCTCTCGCAAAACCCGCATCCTCCGGCCCATAGGGCCTACGCCCCTTCTTGGCTATACAACAGGGGAACGCGGTGCGTTCCCCCGAAAGGTGTTCATTACTTCATGTTAGCCCGTGGTGAGGTCTCATCCACCCAGACACTGGTCAGGTCCTGGAACATCATTTCCGGTGCTACCGCAGCCAGTCCGTGTACCCAGGGATGGTAGGCCATAATGGCTTTATTGTAATTGAAAAACCAGATCGGGAGCATCCTCGACAAAGATTTCTTCGGCCTGCTGAATATAGCCGATCTTTTTCTCTTTATCCCGGGTGGCTGCCGCCATATCCATAAACTTGTCAAATTCGGGATTATTGTACTTTACGTAGTTTCCCGCCGCCGGAGAAAAATCCGACTTCCAGCGGGTCAGCGCCTCCAGGGGATCGGGCCCTGAACCCAGCGACCAGATAAACATCTGGTAATCAGCCTTGCGGATACGTTCGGCCATGGCAGCGCCCTCCATCTGCTGGATTTTCAGCGTGATGCCGATCTTTTTCAAATAGGCCATGGCGGCCTCGTAGATGCCGGTTCCCCAGGATTTATTGGCCGTGCCGATGGCCTGCTCGACGACGAATCCCTCCTCATAGCCGGCCTCTTTCATGAGCTGTTTGGCTTTTTCCAGGTTGAACTCGTATTTCTTGATATTGGGGTTGAACGCCGGCGAAGTGGTCGGCAGATAGCCCCGGGCCGGGAAAGCTTTGCCTTTGAGGACCTTTTCAATGATCAGATCGGCCGGAATGGCATAATTGATGGCCTGGCGCACCCGTTTGTCGCTGAAGGGTTTGAAGTCCGGGTTAAATCCGACCAGACGCGTGAACATCTCGGCCACCTCGATCATGTTCTTGGAGATAACCGGGTCGGCTTTGTACTCGGGATAATTCACCGCACGACGATGGTGGCATCCAGTTCTTCGGCCTTGAAAGCCAGATCGCGGGAGGCTGCTTCACCCATGATCTTGTAAACAACTTTATCCAGATAAGGCCGACCCTCCAAAAAAAATTCAGGGAATTTCTCGATAACCACCTCGGATCCTTTGACCCACTTGACAAATTTAAAAGGACCGCAGCCCACCGGATGGGTGGAGAATGCATCCCCCAGCCGTTCCAGTTCCTCTTTCGGCAGTATGTCCGTACCGGGCAGCCAGAGATAAAATTTAATGTCCACCGGATCTTCCAGCGTCATCGTAAAAGTGAGGTCGTCGATTTTCTTGAGACCGGCGATGCTTTCGGCCTTGCCCTCGGAAACCGCCTTGACCCCTTTGATGGGTATAACATGGTCCAGATTCGGTGAAGCCGGTTTCATGCCGGCAATACGGGTATAGGACCAGATAACGTCATCCGCAGTCAACTGGCGGCCGTTGTGAAACTTGATGTTGGGCCTCAGCTTGTAAGTGTAAACCAAACCGTCATCGGAAACGGTGACACTCTCGGCCAATTCCAGCACCGGTAGACTTTTTTCGGGGTCCCATCTGTACAGGGAGCGATGGATATTCATCCCCACCAGGAAATCCTGGTAGCGGGTCGATTTGTGGGGATCAAGGCCGAAAAGGTCACCGCCGTAAGGGGCCATAAAATTCAGCGTTCCACCGCTTCTGGCGGCAAAAGCCGGTGAAGTGGTCAAACCGATTGCCAACACCATTGTCAAGATCAGAATTTTTCGCATGAATCATCCTCCTTTTGTTTGGGTCCTACTTTTGTTTGGGTTACACCCCCGAAAATTAATACCGCAATACAATTCCACACCCCATTTGCCATGTCAACAGATAATTGCAGACCTCGCTATTAATCAAATAAAAGTGACCGTAGACCTTTACAGACCGCAGAATTTTACATGAATTGGACCTTCGGTCGGTCTGGGTTCAAGGGTTCAGGGTTCCCGGTTCAGGGGTTCAGGGTTCAAGGGTTCCCGGTTCAGGGTTAATCGCTTCGCGTTTTTCCCCTTTACTATTACTTTTATGATGTCCAGTTAATGATATTGGTCTTGACATTACAGATTTGATATGGGCATTTACTCTATCTGCGAGTTTTGGTGCACCCAATCATTACTGACAAAGGATGTGGAATGGATTCGATTTTTATTTCTTTTCAAAAATAAGAACCCATTCCTCGAATGCCCTCTTTGTCCTTAACCCCCTGGCCCAGACCTGAATTTATGTTGCTCAATTATTCAGATTCATATTGGGGAATCTGACACGAGCCGTAATATGATCCTATAAGTCGCGCCAGGGCAGGCTGAACGTTGAACCTTGAACCTGTGAACGGTTACACCACATAGAGCATGATATGTTCGACATATTAATCAAAGGCGCAACCATTGTCGACGGAACCGGGGCGAAGGCATGGGTCGGCGATGCGGCCATCGCAGGGGGTCGCTTCGCTGCTCTGGATCATCACATCCCGGGAGAAGCCCGCCGGGTTATTGCCGCCGACGGATATATACTGGCTCCGGGTTTTATCGATATTCACTGTCATTCCGATTTCTCCCTCTTCGACCATCCCGACGCTGAAATAAAACTAAGACAGGGGGTTACCCTGGAAGTTTTGGGCAATTGCGGGTCCTCACTGGCTCCCCTCGGGGCAATCTCACGGACTTTGATTTCGGCAGAAAGCGATTCAGACATTCAGTCGTGGGAGCATCCCCTGGACTGGACCTCGTATGGACAGTATGCACGCACATTGGAAGCCTCGGGCCTGTCCATCAATGTCACAGGATTGGTCGGCCACGGCACCCTGCGGCTGACGGCCATGGGACCCTCCGATGGCCAGCCCGATCCGGACCAGATGGCCCGTATGAAATCCTTGCTGGCGCAATCCATGGATGAAGGCGCGGCCGGCCTGTCAACAGGATTGATTTATGCGCCCGGCTGTTTTGCCGACACCCGGGAACTGGTTGCACTTGCCGGCGTAGTCGGCCGCAGGGGAGGATATTATGCATCCCATATCCGCAATGAAGCCGACCGGGTCATCACGGCGCTTGAGGAAGTGATCCGCATTGGCCGGGAAGCACAAATTCCGGTTCATGTCTCCCACCTGAAGATTGCCGGTAAAAAAAACTGGCCTCTCTGGGAGACCGTGGTGGAAAAACTGGCATCGGCCCGCTCGGAGGGGATCGACATCACCTGTGATGTCTATCCGTATTTTCACTCCAGCACGACGATACTG
>PVMK01126726.1_pt1 | contig 26874 bp, 22 predicted proteins | sample 1853481 | NCBI WGS metagenome assembly PVMK01 (sample SAMN08533507, study PRJNA380276) | Marine sediment metagenome, whole genome shotgun sequencing project. | reverse complement strand
CTTGACGTCTACCATGTTGTTGACCTGGTGGATAGCAGTGAATACAAGCGGCGCCAGGCAGCGCCCGGGGTGCGTATAACGCGGCGTGCATTTGGCCGCGATCGCCGTTATCCGATTACCAGCGGTTTTAGAAAACGACCCCGCCGCGTTCAGAATTAAGCAAGGGACCAATCAGAAGCCTAGTCGGGCCAGTACCACCGCTTTTTGGGTTCCTTTACCGAGTTATCCACGAGGTACTGACTGTTTGGAAAATTGGTCGCCAGCACCCTTTCTGCATCACTCGCGAGTTGGGGCAGTTCCATCCTGCGATAGGTCCTGACCATCAGGGCCAGGGCATTTTCGACAGCTGGAGTCTGCTGGTACAGGTCGAGAACTGTTGCGCAACGGTTGATGGTCGCGACATACGCTTCTTTACGAAAATAGTACTCAGCGACATTGACCTCGTGCTGTGCCATGCTGTTTGCCAGGTGGGCCATGCGCTTGTGCGCATCGCCAACATAGCGGCTCTCGGGATAACGGGTTACCATTTCCCTGAACGAATCATACGAGTCGTGCAGGGGCTGGGCATCGCGTTCCAGGGGGTCACCACCACTCGTCATTCGGTCGAATAACCCCTCGTCTTCCCTGAAAGTCGCGAGTCCCTTCAGGTAGTACGCGTAATCGATATTGATGTGTGTCGGGTTAATATTGATAAATCGATCGGCTGCAGCCAATGCCGCTTCGGTGTCACCCCCCTTGTAGTGGGCATAGATTAGCTCCAACTGGGCCTGCTCGGCGTATTTCCCGTAAGGGAACTGGGACTCGAGCATAGAGTAAAGCTGGATCGCCTTGCGATAATTGTTGTCGTCCAGGGCTGCCTTGGCATCCTGGTAGAAACGCTCATCGGTCCACAGGGCGGTGTCATTTGGGCCCCCCCGGGAAGAGCAGGCGCCGAGCAGCGCCGCCAGGAGCAGGGTCAAGGCCAGTATTCGAAACAGTTTCATCGCTAATTTTTACTTGTAACAGTAGAATTCATGGTAGATGCCGTAGCATAGCGCGAATTAATTCTTGGGTGAAGTTGCAGAACGAACCATGTCGACCGATCAGGACAAGGCAGGCAACAATGCGCAGGTAGTACCGTACCGGGTGGAGATTCCGGCCAGTGCTGCCGGTCAGCGGGTGGACAAGGCGCTGGCCGCATTGTTCAGTGACCACTCACGTGTACGCATTCAGCAGTGGATCAAGGATGGGCTGGTGCTCCTGGATGAAGAAGTACCCCGACAAAAGGACAAGGTGGCGGGAGGGGAACAGGTCGATGTCAATATCCCCCAGTTCACGGCAGGAGAGTGGCAGGCGGAGGAGATTCCGCTGGACGTCATCTACGAGGATGAGGCGGTGTTGGTTATCGACAAGCCGGCCGGGCTGGTCGTGCATCCCGGGGCAGGGAATGATTCGGGTACCCTGTTAAACGGGTTGTTGCACTACGATGACAAGTTGCGGGAAATTCCGCGGGCGGGGATAGTGCACCGGCTTGACAAGGGCACAACGGGGCTGATGGTGGTGGCCAGGACCGAGGCCGCGCGGCTCAGTCTGATCGGGCAGTTGGCCGATCACACCGTGAAGCGTGTGTATCTTGCGCTGGTTTGCGGGAAAGTCATCGCCGGGGGTACGGTCGATGAACCCATTGGTCGTGACCGCCGTGACCGGCGACGTATGACGGTGACAGGGGGTGGGAAGGTGGCCGTGACTCATTATAGAATAGAGGAGCGATTTGCCGGTCATACCCTGCTGCGCGTCAGCCTGGAGACGGGGCGAACACACCAGATAAGGGTTCACATGAGGCATATTGGATACCCGTTGGTCGGGGATCCAGTGTACGGAGGAAGGCTGGCGCTGCCGCCGGATTGTAGCGATGCACTCGCAGACGCGCTGAGGCAGATGCGTCGGCAGGTGCTGCACGCGGTGCGCCTGGAATTCAGTCACCCGCTCACCGGTGAGCAGTGTATTCTTCACGCCGAGCCGCCTGTCGACATGCAGCAATTATTGCGGCAGTTAAGGGGCAACGATGGGTCCTAGTTCGTCCAACGGCGGCCTGGAATTCATTGAGCCCGCCTGGCCGATTGAGGGTAAGATTACCGCGGTCACGACGACCCGGGCGGGCGGCTGTAGTTCCGGATCTTATTCCAGCCTGAATATCGGTGATCATGTCGGCGACGATGAGGATTCGGTGGCCGCGAACCGCGCGCGGCTTGAGTCAGAACTGGGCCTTGATTGTCCACCTGTCTGGCTCAACCAGACGCACAGCACGCGGGTGATAGACCCCGGGGACAATCTACAGGACCTGGTAGCGGACGGAAGTGTCACCGGCGAGGACAAGGTAGTCTGCGCCGTTATGACGGCCGATTGTCTGCCCCTCTTCCTCGCCGGTGTGGATGGACGGCGAGTGGGTGTGTTACATGTGGGATGGCGTGGGCTTGCCCATGGCATCGTCGAGGCGGGACTGCGAGAGATGAAGATGCCCGCCGGACAGGTGATGGCCTGGTCGGGGCCGGCGATCGGGCCAGAGCAATTTGAGGTTGGCGAGAATGTCCGGAAACAGCTTGGTGGTTCATCGACGTATTACAAGATCTCGGGACGCCCCGAGCATTACCTGGCGGATTTATATGGGCTGGTCGACGAGCGATTACGACAAGCCGGTATCGCTTACCACGGGTGGCACCCCTATTGTACCTATCGTGACGAGGAGACTTTTTTTTCCTATCGCAGGAATGGCGTAACCGGCCGGATGGCTTCCCTGATCTGGCGCGATTCCTGAACGCCTTGCTTGGTGTCTATATAAAATCGAACAGCAAGGAAAAATCGTGCGCCTTCACATTCTTGGTCAGGGCGCCAATCGAAATATAGTCGACCCCCGTTTCGGCAATGGCGGCAATATTCTGTTCGGTGATGCCGCCGGAGGCCTCCAGTTCTACGCGGTCGCCAGACAGGGCGACTGCCCGGCGTAAATCATCCTGTGAAAAGTTATCAAGCAAGACCCGGGTTACATCAGATCTGAGCACCTGTACCAGTTCGTCGAGATTTTCTACCTCGACCTCGAGCAATACACCGACCGGTGCGGCGTCGAGTGCATGCTCAATGACTTGCGCAATACTGTCACCGCTTCTGAGGTGGTTCTCCTTGATAAGAATACCGTCGTAGAGTCCCATTCGGTGGTTCACACTCCCCCCGCACCTGACAGCATATTTTTGCGCATTGCGCATACCCGGTATCGTTTTTCTCGTATCGAGCACACGCGCATTGGTATGCGAGACCAGTTCGGCGTAGTGATGTGAAAGCGTGGCAGTGCCGGAAAGGGTTTGCAGCAGGTTAAGAGCAGTGCGTTCACCGGTCAGTATGCTACGCGCTGCGCCGTGAATTTTACAGACGACCTGGTCTCCCGTTACCATTTCCCCGTCCGCCACGTGCCAGGATACGCGGATTTCCCGATCAAGCTGGATGAATACCTCGTCAACCCAGGCCGCACCACAGATGATGCCCTGTTCCCGGCTGATTATTTTTTGCGTCGACACGGGCAGAGACGGGAATCAGATCTGCGGTCAGGTCGCCGCTGCCGACATCTTCATCGATACAGAGCTTGACGAAGCGGCTGATCTCTACATTGGGGGGAAGGCTCACTTGGGCTCTGCCTGGCTATCCTGTAAAAGTGATAGTTTCGGATATCCCGCTGCACGTGACAAGTCAGAGGCGCCCCATCGTGCAGTCATTCACTGTTGACAGTGCCAGCCAGATCGATATGCTCTGAATGGGAGGACTATTGATGCAGAGGCGGTAATGGCTGACAACCTGTGGCAGTTTGTACTGGATTCGTTACAAAAGTATCCCGACAACATCGCCTGGATCAGGCGTCTTCCCAAGGGGCGCAAGGAAAAGTTCACCTACAGGGAGGTGGAACTGGCGTCATTGAACCTTTCCGCCAGGCTCCGGGCAGAGGGATACGGGCCGCACAGTCACATAGGCATAATTGCGGCCAACGGACCTGAATGGGCCGTCGCAGCGCTGGCTGGCTGGAAGCTGGGAGCCGCGATAGCACCGCTACACGCCGGCAATAGCGATGAGGATCTGCAGGTACAAAGCGATGCACTGCAGACGAGTATCGTGTTGTATGCTGGCGGCGACCGTGGACTATCCGGTACGCAGGAAATTGAGCTGGATTACAGCGAGAGTGCGGCAGAAGCGGAAAAGGCAATAGGCAGCCCGGCTACGCTTGGCGATGAGGCGCTGCGAATTTACACGTCAGGCAGCACCGGTAATCCGAAGCTGGTCCTGCTGTCGCATAACAACATCATTTCCAATGTCAGGGGTGCACAGAATATAGATCTGGATGTCGACCCGTCGGATCGCTTTCTATCATTGCTTCCGTTGTCCCATTGCATGGAATTGACGGCAGGCATGGTATTACCGTTGAGCAGGGGGGCTTCTATCGTTTTGCCTCGTGTGCTGGCTGCGAACGAGATCATGCAGGCGCTGAGCGAGGACGATGTGACGGTAATGATCGCGGTGCCCAGGTTGTTTCGCAACATCATGGAGGGGATGCAGAAGAAATTTTCTCAGGGTAGTCCGTTTCTGCGAGCCTATATTGGCTTGCTCAGGATACTGCCCTTGCCCCTGAAGAAATTGGTGAATGGCCCGATTCGGAGCAAGGTTGGCAGTAATATCAAGGTGTGGGTCAGCGGCGGGTCACGTCTTGACCCTGCAATATCGGGGTTTTTTCGGGATCTTGGAATCCCGTTGCGCCAGGGATACGGGATTACTGAGTGCTCTCCCGTGATTAGCGTGCAGAGAGCCTGGGAGCCGCAGCTGGACGGTGTCGGACCGCCATTTGAAGACGTGGAGATCAGGATCGAGAATCCGGACGAGAACGGTTGCGGCGTGCTGTGGGTAAAAGGCCCGAACCTGATGCTGGGTTATGCCGATGAAAACCAGACGGCAGAGGCCGTGGTTGATGGATGGTACAACACGGGGGATATCGCAAGACTGGATAAGGGGCAGATTGTTCTGACCGGCCGAAGTAAACGACTCATAGTGACGGAGGCAGGAAAGAACGTCTATCCGGAAGATCTCGAAGTGCTGATGGAACGCCAGGAAAGTGTTAAGGAAGCCGGTATTACCGAGATCGATATGCGGCCGGCGGCGGTCCTTGCCATTGACGGACCCGATGCGAGGGAAAAGGGTCGGGAAGCGGTCAAGTTCTATAATAGTGCGGTATCGACTCACAACCAGATTGTACGGTTCGCGGTTGTGGAAGATCTGCCGAAGACGCCGCTGGGAAAGGTTGCACTAGCCAGTTTGCCGCAGGTATTCGCGAGCAACGAAGTTGTCTGACGCCCGCTAACAGGCCCAGAGGGTCGCTGGTTTATGAGTGCAAGTTTGCTCGCCTGCCTGATCATCGCCGTCATTATCTTTCTGGTGCTGGTCATCGGCTATCTGAATGCGCCCGCCGATTGGGGTGCGTACTGGTTAACCGCGCTGCTTGGTCTGAACAGGTTGTTTTGCCTTCGATTCCACGGTTTGCGCAGCGACCCGCTGCCCGTGCGCCAGGGTCGGGCTACGTTGCTGGCCCCTAACCACACCGCGGGGCTGGACCCGATGCTGATCGTCGCGCTCAGTCCCCGGCCTATTCGCTTCCTGGTTGATGAGGAATGGTATGAGCAACCGGGCCTGAGGTGGATATTCCGTGCGATGGGTTGTATTCGCGTCTCCATGGACCGCCACCCGCAGAAGGCGTTTTACGAGGCGCTGACACGGCTCGAGGCAGGCGAGATTGTGGCCGTATTCCCACAGGGCGGACTGCATCCTGCCGGCAGGCTGAAGAGAGGTGTTGCCAAGCTGGCGGCACTTTCGGGAGTACCGATCACGCCCTTGCGTATTTCAGGGGTAGGTTCGCCTGGCTCGGTCGTAAAGTCTGTTATCGTCCGCAGCGAGGCCAGGCTGGAAGTTGGTGATGCCATACCGGTTGCCATCGATGGCGAGGCCTATGCACTAAGAGATTTGCGTCATTTTCTCGTGCCGGAAGATGACTGTTGAATTCCGGTCCTCGTACCCCATATCTATTGGTAATTAATCAGGAATCTCTGAGATTTCCGGGGGGTATTTTGTTATGAGAATGGACAAGTTGACATCCAAGTTCCAGATGGCGCTCGCAGATGCGCAGAGCCTGGCTGTCGGTAAGGATCAGCAGTTTATCGAGCCATTACATGTACTCGTTGCCCTCCTTGGTCAGCAAGGGGGTAATTCCAGGCACCTTCTTGTGCAGGCCGATGTGAACGTGAACAAGCTGCGTTCGCGCCTCGGAGAGGCATTGGAGCACCTTCCCACGGTTGAGGGCCAGGCAGGAGAGGTACATATATCCCCCGATCTGAGCCGCATGCTCAACCAGTGTGACAAGCTGTCACAGCAACGTAATGACAGCTATATATCGAGCGAATTATTCTTGCTGGCGTTGATAGAGGAGGGTAAGGGCGCCGGCCAATTGCTTAAAGAGGCCGGTGCGACAAAATCCACTCTGGAGCAGGCCATCGAGGCGATGCGTGGAGGTGAATCGGTTGATGATCCCAACGCCGAGGAAAATCGCCAGGCCCTGGAAAAGTACACCATCGATCTGACCGAGATGGCAGAGCAGGGGAAACTGGACCCCATTATTGGCAGGGATGACGAGATTCGACGCACTATCCAGGTATTGCAGCGACGCACCAAGAACAACCCCGTGTTGATCGGTGAGCCGGGTGTCGGCAAGACGGCCATCGTTGAGGGCCTGGCACTGCGTATCGTCAACGGTGAAGTGCCGGACGGCGTCAAGGGTAAGCGGGTGTTATCACTCGACCTCGGCGCCCTGATTGCCGGCGCGAAGTTCCGCGGCGAATTCGAGGAGCGATTGAAGGCGGTGCTGAACGATCTTGTGAAGCAGGAAGGCCAGGTCATTCTGTTCATCGACGAATTACATACCATGGTAGGGGCAGGTAAGGCCGAGGGTTCCATGGATGCGGGCAATATGCTCAAGCCCGCGCTGGCGAGGGGAGAGTTGCATTGTGTCGGCGCCACGACGCTGGATGAATATCGCCAGTACGTGGAGAAAGACGCAGCGCTGGAGCGGAGGTTCCAGAAGATTTTCATAAAAGAACCCACGGTAGAGGATACGATAGCCATTCTCCGGGGTCTGAAGGAAAAATATGAAGTTCACCATGGTGTCGACATCACTGATCCGGCGATCGTGTCGGCGGCCACGCTGTCACATCGCTACATCACCGATCGCAATCTTCCCGACAAGGCCATTGATCTGATAGACGAGGCCGCGAGCAGGATACGCATGGAGATTGACTCCAAACCTGAAGCACTGGACAAGCTGGAGAGGCGGCTGATCCAGCTGAAAATCGAGCGCGAGGCCCTCAAGAAGGAAAGTGATGAGGCCTCGATAAAGCGGCTGGCTGACCTGGAAGACGAAATTGGCCGGTTGGAAGAGGAATTCGCCGGACTCGAAGAGATATGGAACAGTGAGAAAGCCGCAGTACAAGGGAGCCAGCATATCAAGGAAGAACTCGACCGCGCCCGCGTTGAACTGGAGACCGCCCAGCGAGCGGGTGATCTTGCACGCATGTCTGAACTCCAGTATGGACGCATCCCGGAACTCGAAAAGCAGCTGGTAGCATCACAGGAAACCGGCAGCGAGACGACTAACCAATTGCTACGCAATAATGTCACGGAGGAAGAGATTGCCGAGGTGGTGGCTGCCTGGACCGGTATACCGGTTGCAAAGATGCTGGAGGGGGAGCGTGAGAAATTGCTGCGTATGGAAGACGAGTTACATCAGCGTGTCATTGGCCAGCATGAAGCCATCGTTGCGGTTTCGAATGCGATACGGCGTTCACGGGCGGGTCTGTCAGATCCCAATCGTCCCTATGGCTCTTTCCTTTTTCTCGGGCCTACCGGTGTCGGCAAGACCGAGTTGACCAAGGCGCTGGCAGGTTTCCTGTTCGACTCCGATGATGCGATGGTACGTATTGATATGTCGGAGTTCATGGAAAAGCATTCCGTGGCGCGACTGATTGGGGCGCCCCCCGGTTATGTCGGCTATGAAGAGGGCGGCTACTTGACCGAGGCGGTAAGACGTCGTCCCTACTCGGTGATCCTGCTGGACGAAGTAGAAAAGGCACATCCTGACGTGTTTAACATCCTGCTCCAGGTGCTCGATGACGGGCGCCTCACCGACGGTCATGGACGAACGGTCGATTTCCGGAACACGGTTGTCGTGATGACATCGAACCTCGGTTCGGACCGCATCCAGGAATTGAGTGGTGAGGGGAACTACGAACAGATGAAAAGCGCAGTCATGGAGACGGTAACGCAGCATTTCAGGCCCGAGTTTATCAATCGTGTGGACGACATAGTGGTGTTTCATCCCCTCAGTCGTGAGCAGGTTCAGGCCATAGCTGAAATCCAGATCGAAGACCTCCGGGCCAGGCTGGCCAGCCGCGACCTGGTGCTGGAAGTATCTCCGGAGGCACTGGACAAACTGGGTGATACGGGTTTCGATCCTGTCTACGGCGCACGGCCTTTGAAGCGGGCCATCCAGACACTCATCGAAAACCCGCTGGCTCAGGAGATCCTGTCCGGGGAGTTTGCCAGTGGAGATACGATTACGGTGGGTATAGAGGAAGACCAGTTTGTATTTAAAAAGAGTACCGACGTGTAGCCCGACTATTGATGAAGAAAATCTTTACCGACGAGAATCTCGCCCTGGTGGGATGCGTTCGCAGTGAACTCGAGAATGCGGGTGTGGTTTGTGAATTGCGCAACGATGTACTTGGCGGTGCGGCGGGTGAAATCCCGGTTACCGAGTGCTGGCCCGAGGTATGGATAAGCGAAGAGCAGGACCTGATCAGGGCCGAGGGTATCGTGTCCGAGGTCATGCGGAGACGGGTGAACCCCGGGCCTGGCTGGGAATGCGGGGCTTGCGGGGAGCAGCACGAGGGCCAGTTTGGTACTTGCTGGAATTGTGGGGAAGCACGTCCCGGGTGATGCTCTTTGCTACCGGACAATTCAAGATCCGGAAGCATGAATACTATACTCATGCTTCACTCGTAGAGTAGAAATCCGTTGAGGTTCCTTTATACTGTCGCCCAATCTGAATAGCACAGGGCCAACTGCTAGTATGATCCCTAGGGAAATAAAATAATGAAGGCCATGATCCTGGCCGCCGGGAAGGGTACCCGTGTGCGGCCGCTTACCTATGAGATGCCCAAACCCATGATTCCGATCATGGGGAAGCCTGTCATGGAGTACCTGGTCGAGGAACTCGTGAAACATGGTTTCGACGATATCATGGTCAATGTCAGCCACCTGCCCGAGAAAATCGAGGGTTACTTCGGCAATGGACAGCGCTGGGGCGCCAACATCGGGTACTCCTTTGAGGGTCACATAGAGAACGGAAAAATTTGCTCGACGGCCGTCGGTTCCGCAGGTGGTCTGAAGCGGATCCAGGATTTCAGTGGATTTTTTGATGACACCTTTGTCGTGGTTTGCGGAGATGCACTGATTGATCTCGATCTGACGGCGGCGGTGCGTAAACACTGGCAGTCTGGTGGGGTCGCCAGTGTTTGCACACTCGAAGTACCCCACAGCGAGGTGTCCAGTTATGGCGTCGTTGTGTGCGACGAGGGAAACCGGATCACCTCTTTCCAGGAGAAGCCGAACGTAGATGAGGCGCGCTCGAACCTCGTCAATACCGGTATCTATATATTTGAGCCCGAAGTGCTGGACCTGGTTCCTTCAGGACAGAATTATGATATCGGCAGTGAATTGTTCCCCAAGATTGTCAAACAGGGCCTGCCGTTCTACGCCATAAATCAGAAGTTCAACTGGATCGATATTGGGCGGATTTCAGATTATTGGGAGGCCAATCAGCAGATAATGCAGGGTCGGCTCCACGATCTTCCGATGCCGGGCACCGAAGTCAGGCCGGGGGTGTGGCTGGGTATCAATGTGCGTGCCGATCTCGATGCAATTGATATACAGGGGCCGGTTTATATTGGCAGCAGTACCAATATCGAGGATGGCGCCACGATCATCGGACCTACCTGGATTGGCAACGGATGCCATATCCGAAATGGCGCCTATGTCATGAGGAGCATTATCTTCGAATACACCCGGATTGGATCAAAGAGTACGCTTAAGGACTCCGTGGCATTCGGTCGGTATTGTGTCGACCGGAACGGGAATGTCGCCGATGAGGAAACTATGAACCTCGACTGGGTCAGCGACGCTCGTATTCCGGACAACGGTGACTAAAGCGCGATTCAGTAACGCAGTTATAGCCTGACAGTTCAGAGAACTTTTAAGCTGTACCCACCAGGAGTTTGTTCACCCGTTTCACATAATTGGCGGGATCACGAACCTGTCCGCCTTCACTCAATGCGGCCTGTTCGAATAACACGAAGGCCCAGTCCTCTATATCTGCACTACCGGCGTCCAGCGACTCAATAATCGCGTGTTCCGGATTGAGTTCCAGTATCGGCTTGAATTCCGGTGCTTCCTGGCCAGCCGCCTTCAGTATGCGCTCAAGATTGGCGCCGGGTTCGTTCTCATCCGCAACCAGGCAGGCTGGTGATTCCGTCAACCGGTGCGTTAGTCGTACTTCCTTGACCTGCTCGCCAAGAGCCGCCGTGATTTTTTCAAGTACATCCTTGAATTCCTTTTGCTGTTTGTCGTTGTCCTTGTCTTCGTCGTCAGAGAGGTCCTCAAGCGCGCCCTTGGCCACTGACTTCAGTGGAGTTTCCTTGAACTCGTGCAGGTGCGACACCACCCACTCGTCTATCGGGTCACTGAGAAGCAGGACTTCGATACCCTTTTTACGGAATATCTCCAGGTGGGGAGAGCCTGTCGCCGCCGCATAACTATCGGCAGTGACGTAGTAAATCGCACCCTGATCATCTGCCATGCGCTTGACATAATCTTCGAGAGAGACCGTTTGATCGGCACTGTCATTGCCGGAAGAGGCGAACCTCAGAAGGGCAGCAACCTCATCCTTGTTGGTAAAGTCCTCGACGATACCTTCCTTCAATACCTGGCCAAATTCCTTCCAGAATTCCTGGTAGGTTTCGGAGTCGGTGTCATCGGCCAGTTTCTTTAATTCAGTCAGCACGCGCTTGACGGCGCCTGCCTTGATTTTTTCTATCTCCCGGTTGTGTTGCAGGTGTTCCCGGGATACGTTCAGGGGCAGATCGGCGGAGTCGATGACACCACGAACAAACCGGAGGTAGGCCGGCATCAGGTGCTCGGCGTCATCCATGATAAAAATCCGGCGAACATAGAGCTTGAGGCCATGACGCTGCTCGCGGTTAAACAGGTCAAAGGGGGCCTTCTTTGGAAGGTACAACAAGGAGGTATACTCCAGGCTGCCCTCGACCTTGTGGTGCAGGACTGACATTGGAGCCTCGGTATCGTAGGTCAGGGACTGGTAGAAGTTGTTGTATTCTTCTTCCGATATGTCCTTCTTGGGTCGTGCCCACAGCGCGGTGCCGGTATTAACGGTTTCCCACTCAACTTCAGCGGGCTTGTCGGCGTCCTCTTCCTCGTCACTGCCCGGAAGGTTCTCCCTGACCATGTGAATGGGCAAGGCGATATGGTCGGAGTACTTGTTGATGATGCTGCGCAACCGGAAGGACTCGAGGAATTCGTCCTCATCCTTGCGCATGTGGAGGGTGATGGAGGTGCCGCGATCTGCCTGTACGACGGATTCTAATTGGTACTCGCCCTTGCCGTCGGAGGTCCAGCGTACCGCGTCGGTCGCCTTGTCGCCGGCCTTGCGAGTCTGCAAGGTGACCTTGTCCGCGACCATGAATACCGAGTAGAAGCCGACGCCAAACTGTCCGATCAGGTTGATATCCTGCTTGTCATCGCCGGTAATCGCATCGACAAATTTTCTCGTGCCCGAGCTCGCGATGGTGCCGATATTATCGATGACCTCGTTATGGTTCATGCCGATACCATTGTCGGACACCGTCAGTGTCCGGTTCTCCTTGTCGATTTCCACCCTGATGCCGAGTTCATCGCCATCATTCAGCAGGTCGGCATTTGTCAGGGCATCGAAGCGGAGCCTGTCAACGGCATCGGAGGAGTTGGAAATCAACTCACGAAGAAAGATTTCCTTCTGGCTGTACAACGAGTGGACCATCAGGTCCAGTAACTGGTTGACTTCAGTCTGGAAAGCGAAGGTCTCGTTTTTTGGGCTGCTTTTCTTCACGGTCTTTTTCACCGTGGCTTTTTTCCTAACGGTCTTTTTCCCGGTCTTGCTCATGGTTTGTCGTTACTCCCAATACACGCTTATGAAATATGTAATATATTTAGCGCAAAGATAGGGTCAAACTTGATGTTTTCAAGGTTTGCGGCACGGAAAAGGCCGTGAGTCTGTTAACATTTGCTGGAATGCCCGGCTGCTCTCTTCGGGATGTGAGCCGGCCCATTTGGCGTTGACGGTGCGCGGGTGTATGCGTATAGTCGCGTTCGCCGAAACAGGGGCAGTTTGTCGGCGGGGAAATCCAGCCTGGGGGACTGTTTTTGTGGGGTAAAAACGGGGTATAGCGCAGCCTGGTAGCGCGCCTGCTTTGGGAGCAGGATGTCGGGAGTTCGAATCTCTCTACCCCGACCAGTTATCGGAATCACGGCAGTATTTTGGCCGCGAATCCACTAAATGCGCCCGTAGCTCAACCGGATAGAGCAACGGCCTTCAGTGCAGCGATGCTGCGAGGAGCCTTGTCCGAGAAAGCAATCGGGGAAGTGCAGGGCACTGTATCGGTGAAACCTTAACGTCTCGTGTCGGCCTTCGGGCCAGGCACGGACGCTGGCAATACCGAGGAAACCCGCCCGGTGTGAAGAGTCGGTCGAGATGCCGACGGTAGTACCGGCAGCAGGCATGGGAAACCGGTCTGCGGGGGATCCGTAGAGACTATACGTGCCCCACCTGAGATGGTGAAGATATAGTCCAGGCCACAAAACGGTCGGTGTAGTGAATCCGATCGTGCAGTGAAAACTGTAGTGGTATGCTAAGCCGTAGGTTACAGGTTCGAGTCCTGTCGGGCGCGCAATAAACAGATGTCAGATATCTGATATCTGTAGTCTGATTTGGTGAGCGTAGCTCAGTTGGTAGAGCCCCGGATTGTGATTCCGGTCGTCGTGGGTTCGAGTCCCATCGTTCACCCCAATATGGCCGGTCCCGGCGCTGTGCTTGTGCACGGCGCCGAATCCTGGCCCCGCCAGTGGAGAGGCACACCTTGAATCAAATGCGAGAGCAATCAAATGCGAGAGTGGCGGAATTGGTAGACGCGCTGGATTTAGGTTCCAGTGGGGTAACCTGTGGGAGTTCGAGTCTCCCCTCTCGCACTAATACTCAAAATACGGTATCAACCGCCCGCCCGCAAGGACCCCCACCCATGCCACTATTGAGGTCAGCGCAACCGCCTTTGCAAGGGCCGAAGCATTATCGTCATAGTCGCCACGCAGTAACGCCGGCTCGACCTTAATCTTGTAAATCAGCAGGTTGATTCCGGCAATTACAAGCAGAATCATCTTTATGCGAAACGCGATGTTCGGGTAATAGCGATACGGATCACCAAAGAAGAACATGATGCCGGTGATGAGATTCACGGTGAAGCCAAAGTAGGCCACTGGGGTGAGCTTTTCTATCGCCGCCAGGGGGATTCGCTTTGCCATACCAAGCACGCGCAGGTCGATCACGGCCAGCGCGCCAATCAGAAGAGTCAGACCCATGAAATGCAGGGTTTCAAGGCTGGGCCACGTCCACGCCCAGTCACGTACCAGGTTTGCCAGCCAGGAGCTGTCTATCCATTCGAGACCCATAGTCTTAATCTCCCAGGTATGCAGTCATACGGCCGGCAGTCATTGCGGCCATCCAGACTATTATTGAAATGAGGGCCAACATCTTTTGCATTTGCGGAATATTGTCCGACGGAAAGCCGTCAGCAAATATCACGCGGTTGATCCTCAGGGCGATGATGACACCCGTCGTAATCAGGCCAATTTTCCACAGGAACATCCAGTTGGAGGCGAACCGGACGGCATCGGCAATGAATAACATCAGACCGGTGGTCAGGTTGATAAAGAAGGCGGTCATAGCGATGGGTATATATTTTTGCAGGGGTTGGACCGGTGTCTCTTTTGCAACTCCAAGCAATCTAAGGTCGATCATGACGAGAATACCGACCAGGAAGGCGAGTCCCACGGTGTGGAACGTGATAATGGTCGGGTATACCCAGAGCGATTCCCTTACCGCCGTTGCAAGTGCGGTGTTATCCAGAATTTCCCAAATATTCATAAAAGTAGTCCCGGGTGGTAGGTCGAGGTTGAATACTGCTTATTTTATGTTTTGTTACCGGGTCTGCCCGTTAACTGCTGACCCCCCGGCTAATTCATTCTAGCCGAATTGATTTTTAAAAAATACTGCTGCGAACAATTTCCATACTACAACAACAATACTGCATGTTACGGAAAATATTCGCAGTGTTCTTGATCCAGATCATCGCCAACTGTGCTGCCATGGGCAAGACGACCCTTCGCGAGGGATATAAAAAGCAAAGAAGGCGTCGGCGACATGGTGTAAAATTCCGACCGCCCGGGGCACGCTGCTTTCTACAGCTTAGTTCGATGCCCGGTTTTGGAAAGTGGATTCAAGAGGATCACAATGCAAGTTTCAGTAGAAAAAACGGGCGTAATTGCCCGTAAGATGACCGTTTCGGTCCCCGCAGAGCGGATGGAAGAGGAAATTCTCACGCGGCTGAAAAATATCAGCCGCACCGTACGAATCCCCGGATTTCGTCCCGGCAAGGCGCCGCTCAAGGTTGTGGATTCAAGGTATAGAAGAGAGGTGACCGACGAGGTTGCGGGTGGAATGATCGATTCCAGCTTCCGGGAGGCTGTCGAGAAAGAAGACCTCAAGCTCGCGGCACAGCCGGACATCACTCCCCAACCCGTTGGCAAGGGTGAACCGCTGGAGTATACGGCTGATTTTGATATCTTCCCGGAGTTCGGCAAGCTCGATCTTAAAGGTGTCAGTATCAAGATCCCCGAGTGCGAAATCGGGGATGAGGATATCGACAAAACGATTGAGACGATGCGCAAGCAAAAGATTTCCTGGGAGGATAATGACAAGGAGGCCGATATCGATGACCGTGTGCTCATCGATTTTGTGGGCACTATTGACGGGGAACCCTTCGACGGTGGATCGGGCACGGATTTTGCGGTCGTTATCGGGGCAGGACAGTTACTACCGGAATTTGAAAGTGGGCTGGTCGGCGCCGGTGCGGGGGACGATATAGAGATTGATACGCCATTTCCCGAGAACTATCATAATGAGGAATTGGCGGGTAAGGCGGCCGTATTTGCCATTACCGTGAAGCAGGTGCAGGTCGCGAAGCTACCGGAGGTCGATGAGGAATTTGCCCGCGAGTTTGGCATTGCCGATGGTGATGTATCAAAGGTCCGCGAGGAGGTGGCCGGTAACCTGGAGCGGGAAGTGGAGAGCCGCGTCAGGTCGCTGACGCGCGCAAGGGCGTTCACAGCCCTGCTCGAAGCCAACCAGACCGACCTGCCCCGGAAGATGGTGCACGAGGAGGTCCACAGATTGATGGAAGAGCAGAAGATGCATCTTAAGCAACAGGGGGTAGATCCGAACCTTGCACAGTTGGATCATTCGCAATTTGAGCCGGAGGCCAAACGCCGGGTCGGGCTTGGCCTGATAATGATGGCGCTGATCGACCGGGACGGTATTCGTGTTGATGCAGACCGTGTTCGTGCGCGGATAGAATCGATGGCCAGCGGTTATGAAAAGCCTGAAGAGTTCATCGCCTGGTACTACGGAGACAAGCAGCGCCTGGGCCAGATCGAATCGGTCATCCTTGAGGAACAGGTTGTGGAGACCCTGGTGGAATCAGCGGATTCATCAAGCGAAAGCCTTGGACTTGATGAACTCCTCTATGGCAATGTCCCCTGAAAATTCACCCGGGTACAGACTCGGTAATCCATGACACATCAGTAATTATTAGGCACGCCGGACTAACTTAGAGGTATAATTCCCATAGCCGGAAAGCGAGTCCTGCGATACAGGGTAAAGACGTAATAGAGATGTTTGAGCAAGACAAACTGAATACTGAAACGCGGTCCACCGGGCTGATCCCGATGGTGGTTGAAACTACCGGCCGCGGCGAGCGCGCATACGATATATATTCCCGCATGCTGAAGGAGCGGGTGATATTTATCGTTGGGCCGATAGAGGATCACATGGCAAACCTCATTGTCGCCCAACTCCTGTTCCTGGAGTCCGAAAATCCCGATAAGGATGTCCATATTTATATCAACAGCCCGGGTGGCACCGTCACGTCGGGGCTGGCGATTTACGACACCATGCAGTTTATCCGCCCTGATGTGAGCACCGTCTGTATAGGCCAGGCCGCCAGTATGGGGGCACTGATTCTGACCGGTGGCGCCGCGGGGAAACGACATGCCCTGCCTCACTCGCGCATCTTGATTCATCAGCCATTGGGCGGTTTCCAGGGCCAGGCGACGGATATCGATATTCATGCGCGGGAAATACTCAGGGTACGTGAAAGGCTGAACCGGTTGTTTGCCGCGCACACCGGGCAGACCCTCGAGACCGTAGAGGAAGATACGGAGCGCGATAACTTCAAGACAGCCGAAGAGGCAAGGGATTACGGTTTGATCGATTCGGTTATCGATAAGCGCGATCCGGCCACGGAAGGCGGCGGCGAAGAGGGAAATAAGCCCTCGGTGACATAATTGTCGTTGATGAGGGGTCCTGTCAATAAAGGGGATATCCTGTTTAGTGTCTAAATAATGTTGATTTTTGTTGTATAAAATCGTTTAAAATTATATTGTTATAATCAATAGTTAAACTAAATACTAAAATAACAGGATCTTGATGCGAGGATAAACGGCTTAATGTCAGACAAGAATCAGGACAATAACGGCGAAAAGCTGCTGTATTGCTCGTTTTGCGGCAAGAGCCAGCACGAGGTCAGGAAGCTCATTGCCGGCCCGTCGGTATTCATCTGTGATGAGTGTGTGGAGCTCTGCGATGACATAATCCGCGAGGAAATCCAGGATGAAACCGGCCCGGGAAGCGGTGACGACGCATTCCCGGTGCCGAGCGAGATTCATGCTGGGCTGGAAGACTATGTTATTGGCCAGGCGAACGCGAAGAAGGTTTTGTCTGTCGCGGTCTACAATCACTACAAGCGCATTGAAAACGAGGATAAAGTCGACGAAGTCGATATCTCAAAGAGTAATAGTCTGCTGATCGGACCTACCGGTTCCGGTAAAACGCTGCTGGCGGAGACGTTGGCGCGGCAGTTAAATGTACCATTCACGATTACCGATGCGACGACCCTGACCGAGGCCGGATATGTCGGCGAGGATGTCGAGAACATCATTCAGAAACTGTTGCAGAAATGCGATTACGATATTGAAAAGGCCCAGGTCGGTATTGTCTATATCGACGAGATCGACAAGATATCGCGTAAGTCTGACAACCCGTCGATAACACGCGATGTATCAGGCGAAGGAGTGCAACAGGCGCTGCTTAAGCTTATTGAGGGAACCATTGCCTCGGTCCCGCCGCAGGGCGGACGCAAACATCCCCAGCAGGAGTTCCTCCAGGTCGATACTCGAAATATCCTGTTTATCTGTGGGGGTGCATTTTCAGGGCTGGAGCAGGTGATACGTGACAGGTCCGAGAAGAGCAGCATGGGTTTCGGTGCGGAGATCATCAGTAAGTCTGACGAGAAGAATATCGGCATTATCCTTAATGATCTGGAGCCCGAAGACCTGATCAAGTATGGCCTGATACCGGAGTTCATCGGCCGCCTGCCGGTGGTAGCGACATTGGAGGAACTGGATGAGGATGCCCTGGTCACCATCCTGACGGAGCCAAAGAACGCACTGGTGAAGCAGTATCAGAAGCTTCTCAAACTGGAAGGGGTGGATCTTGAAGTTCGCGAAGACGCATTACGTGCCGTCGCAAGGAAAGCGGTGAACCGTAAGACAGGCGCGCGAGGGCTGCGTTCGATTCTAGAAAATGCCTTGCTCGAAACGATGTATGAATTGCCGTCTATCGACGGTGTTCGAAAGGTCATTGTCGATGCAAGCGTCATTACGGATGGTTCGAGACCCTTGTATATCTACGAGGAGTCTGACCAGGCACGGGCCTGAGCCTGAGCCACCCCCGCAGTTTTCGGCATCAAATTGCGTGTAAGCCTTGAAGGGCAGGGCGATTGCCTCCATATTCAGGGAGACCCTGATCTGTTCGTTACATCACACTAGAGTACTAATCACATGGTGAATATAGATGTCTGACGAAAGCACCGAGTTTGAATTTGATAAATCCATCCCGACCTTGCCGTTGCGAGACGTGGTGGTCTTTCCCAATATGGTTATCCCCCTGTTCGTAGGGCGCGCCAAGTCTATCCGTGCGCTGGAACGATCAATGGAGTCAGGTAAAAGCATATTACTGGTAGCGCAAAAGGATGCGTCGGAGGATGAGCCCTCCATCGAGAATATATACAATGTTGGAACGGTGGCCAGTATTTTGCAGATGCTCAAGCTTCCGGATGGTACGGTCAAGGTGCTGGTCGAGGGTGAACGCAGGGTCAGGATAGAAAAGTATGACGATCTGGACGACTGCATCATGGCGAGTGTCGCCCCGGTTGAGAGTGCAGCGCTGGACGAGAAGGAGGCCGACGTCGTCATGCGGACGGTTTTGACGGAGTTTGAGCGGTACGTGAAACTCAGCAGTAAAATACCGCCCGAGATCCTGACCTCGCTCGCCGGAATCGATGATCCGGGCCGGCTGGCGGATACCGTTGCCGCACACCTTAACCTGAAACTCGAAGAGAAGCAGGAGATCCTGGAGTTTGCGGACGTGCAGAAACGGCTGGAGCATATCCTCGGGGTAATGGAGTCCGAGGTTGATCTGTTGCATGTCGAGAAACGAATTCGGGGGCGCGTCAAGAAGCAGATGGAGAAGGGCCAGCGCGAGTACTACCTGAATGAACAGATGAAGGCCATCCAGAAAGAACTGGGTGATATGGACGAGGTGCCGAACGAACTCGACGAACTCTCTAAAAAGATCGAGGAAGCGGGCATGTCGAAAGAGGCTCGAGAGAAAGTCGATGCCGAGGTGAAGAAGCTGAAAATGATGCCGCCGATGTCCGCCGAGGCGACCGTGGTCAGAAATTATGTGGACTGGTTGTTGCAGGTTCCGTGGAAGAAGCGAACCCGGGTACGCAAGGACCTGGAAGCCGCCGAGAAGGTGTTGGATGAAGATCACTACGGTCTGGAGAAGGTCAAGGAACGCATTCTGGAGTATCTTGCCGTTCAACAGCGTATTAACAAGGTAAAGGGTCCTATCCTGTGCCTGGTTGGCCCGCCCGGGGTAGGTAAGACATCTCTCGGAAAATCCATCGCCCGGGCCACGAACCGTAAATTTGCCCGCATGTCACTCGGCGGAGTACGTGACGAGGCAGAGATCAGGGGCCATAGACGTACCTATATAGGCTCCATGCCCGGCAAGATCATTCAGAACATGTCGAAGGTCAAGACCCGGAACCCGCTGTTCCTGCTCGACGAGATTGACAAGATGTCGACTGATTTTCGGGGTGACCCGTCGTCTGCATTGCTGGAGGTGCTTGACCCCGAACAAAACCATACCTTTGGCGATCATTATCTCGAGGTCGAGTACGACCTTTCCGAGGTTATGTTCGTTGCAACGGCGAACACACTAAATATCCCGGAACCGTTGCTTGACCGGATGGAAGTAATCCGATTGGCAGGTTATACGGAGGATGAAAAGCTGCATATTGCCAGGCGATACCTGGTGCCCAAGCAGATGAAAAACTGTGGCCTGGCGGAAGAGGAATTGACCATCGAGGATTCGGCATTGCTTGGTATTGTCAGGTACTACACTCGCGAGGCCGGTGTTCGAAACCTGGAGCGGGAGGTAGCAAAGATTGGTCGCAAGGTGGCCAAGGAGCTGCTGGGTGAAGATTCGGGTGGTGCGGTCAGTGTGGACGAGGACAACCTGGACAAGTACCTGGGGGTCCGGCAATTCAGTTATGGATCGGCTGAGGTGGAGAATCGGGTCGGCCAGGTAACCGGATTGGCCTGGACACAGGTAGGCGGGGAATTATTATCGATCGAGGCAGCCGTACTGTCCGGAAAGGGTAAGCAGACATGCACCGGAAAACTGGGTGAGGTCATGCAGGAATCCATCCAGGCCGCCATGACCGTGGTGAGGAGCCGAAGTGAGGCCATGGGATTTGATCCCGAGTATTTCCTGAAGCATGATTTTCACGTCCACGTACCGGAAGGGGCTACTCCAAAAGACGGCCCAAGCGCCGGTATCGCGATGTGCACAGCGCTGTTATCGGCAGTCAGCCAGGCGCCTGTGCGTTCCGACGTGGCAATGACGGGTGAGATCACGCTGCGCGGCGAGGTGTTGCAGATTGGCGGGTTGAAGGAGAAGCTGCTGGCTGCCCATCGTGGCGGAATCAAAACCGTCCTGATTCCACATGAGAATGAAAAGGATCTCGTTGAAATTCCTGATAACGTCAAGGATGATCTTGAGATTATCCCGGTCCAGTGGATTGACGATGTACTCGAGATCGCACTCGAAAGCCTTCCGGAATCTGTCGATACCGAAGATGCGGATCCCAAGCCACCGCGTAAGAAATCACCGGCATCATCACGCAAGACTGTTACTAAGCACTAGGTCCGGTACCAGGGTCGCTCTATAGTATCTCTCGCGGTCTGAAGCGGGGAGCGGTTCTCATGCTGTCTGAATAACCAGTGACAGGGTTTAAATTAGAACCGAATTAGAGGTGCATAAGTATTCCGAGCCGGCCGGCAGGGTCCGTCAGCCCGGGAAAAATGATAAAAATCGCCCTGGTGGACGGAATGCAGGAATTATTTTTGAAGTCAATATTGCATTTCTCTGCGATTAGCAGGATTATAAAGAGGTTCGTGAAAATGGAATTTCGTTACCAAGGGAGCGGATTTTATTCTCTGGACAGTTGCACAGGTGATGATGTCACTGAAGGCCGGGGATTGTTTCAGGAAGTGAACAGTCCCGGTGCCATCGGAGAAATCTTGAAAGTTTCCTGCCGACAGTATTTGGCTGGAGGTTTTGGAATCGCCTGGATTATTTAGTCGACGAGTTCTCGGCAGCGATGACTGACCGAATGGCGAGTAACTCATTACACCCAGTACACACCACCGTGAGGATTGAAGCGTGAATAAAGCAGAACTAATCGAAAAAGTAGCATTCAGGGCAAACATCTCCAAGTCGGCTGCTGGCGACGCAGTTGATGGTTTGCTGGATTGTATCACTGATACTCTTCAGAATGGCGATTCCGTCACTCTTGTCGGCTTTGGAACTTTCTCCGTAAGCCACCGTTCAGCGCGTATGGGCCGTAACCCGCGAACTGGTGAAGCGATACAAATTCGCGCGTCAAATTCAGCGAAATTTAAGGCTGGCAAAGCTCTTAAGGATGCACTAAACTAGCGCGCCTTCCGACGGGGGGCTGGCCGGGATGAAGGCTGTCTTGGGTGCTTAGCTCAGTTGGGAGAGCATCGCCCTTACAAGGCGAGGGTCGGGGGTTCAAGTCCCTCAGCACCCACCAGAAATATTGGTACTGTTTCAGGAGCGGTAGTTCAGTTGGTTAGAATACCGGCCTGTCACGCCGGGGGTCGCGGGTTCGAGTCCCGTCCGCTCCGCCATTGCCAGTAGAGTACGAATAATCAAGGGGCGAGCCTTACAGCTCGCCCTTTTTGTCTCGTTCTCTTTTTATGGCTCCGGTGCTTTAGTCTCGCAGGGCGCTCCTGTGGTGTCCCGCTGCTGCGTTCCAGTGCTCGCCAAGGGAACGACCATTGGTTTCGCACTGCGCCTTGTTGCGAAACACCACAGGAACGCTGAATCCGTAATTATCACATTGATAGAGCACTAGTAAGGTAACGCGAATATGTTAACTGAGATTCGGAATCGTGCCTCGGGCGGCGCCATGTGGTTTATTGCCATGATCATCGTCATCCCGATGGCGTTTTGGGGTATCCAGGAGTACTTCGTCGGGGCGACGGACGCGCCCGTCGCGGAAGTAGTTGACCAGCAGATTAGTCAGGCCGCATTTCGAAATGCCCTCGAGAATCAGCGAAACAATGTACGCCAGCTTATGGGTGACAATGTTAATAACCAGTTCCTTGATAGCATTGATTTCCGGCTTGGTGTCCTGAATGGCCTGATTCAGCAGGTGCTGATTAGTGACGTGGCAAGCTCAAGGGGTTACCGGGTTGGCGATGAATTCCTCAGTGAGCTGATACGTGGCAGCGAGCTGTTTCAAAATGACGGCAGGTTTGATGCGGAGGCCTATCAGCGCTACCTGATCGGCCAGGGTCAGTATTCCCAGAGCCTTTTTGAGTCGAGATTGCGTGAGCAGACTGAGTTATCCCAGGTTGCCAGCGGCTATGCCGAGTCCTCTTTCATCCTGCCAGGAGAACTGTCCAGGCTTGTTGAACTCACCGCCCAGCAACGCGGATTCTCAACGGCTACTTTGCAGCCTGCCGCCTTTATGGATGGTATCGAGGTGAGCGAGGAGCAAATTGTTGAATATTACGATGCTAACCAGGCTCAATTTTATCAACCTGAACAAATGAAGGTGGCGTACCTTGAACTGTCGGTTGCTGACATGATGGAGGACATCCAGGTGGGCGAGGATGATCTGCTTGCGGCCTGGGAGTTGCAGAAGGCGGAGTACGCTACTCAGCTGTCACTAACGGCAAGTCATATATTAATTGAGGTGGACGACGAGGCTGCGCTTGAGCGAGCAACCGGTCTCGTTGCCGAGCTACGCGGCGGCGCCGATTTCGCAGAACTGGCGAAAGAACATTCTGATGACATAGGTTCGGCGCAGGCCGGTGGAGAGCTGGGCAAGATCGAGAAGGGTCAGATGGTGGAGGAGTTTGATGCGGCAGCGTTCGCGCTCGAGCCGGGGCAGATATCCGATCCGGTCAAGACGCAGTATGGCTATCACATCATTCGGGTGGATGAAATCAATGCGCCGGAGATTTTACCCTATGAGGACGTACGTGCAGATCTCCTGGATAGCGAGAGGCGGCGGCTGGCGGAGATTGATTATTTCGAGATGGCCGACGAGCTACAGAACCTGGTGTATGAGCAGCCCGATACCCTTGAAGGCGCGGCAGAGGAGCTTGATCTCAAGATCAGGACAACAGACTGGTTTTCCGCCAACTCGGGTACAGGTATCGCGGCCAACCCGGTAATTCGGCAAAGTGCCTTTTCCGGTCTCGTTATGGACGAGGAGCTGAACAGCGATGCCATTGAGGTGAACGAGGATACCTACTTTGTCATAAGGAAATCGGAATATAAGCCCGAGAGCCCGGAGCCGCTCGACGCGGTGAGGGACGATATCCGGCAATTGCTCAGATTTACAGGGGCCAGGGAGAAGGCTGCCGAGCAGGCAAACACGATGCTGGCGTCACTTAATTCAGGCGATGACTGGGACTATGTGACGGCGACCGGTGGTATCCAGGGCGAGTATTATATCGTTGCGCGCAGCGATGCAAACCTGCCTGTGAGCCGCACCATTATGGACACGGTGTTCGCAATGAACAGGCCGTCCGAGGGTCAGTCTTTCTACAGCACGGTACCCGAACCCGGCGGTGGTATGACCCTGATAAGGCTTAACCGCGTTGATGATATCCGCATAGAGAGTGCGTCAGAGCAGGCAGTGAATAGTGTGCGTGATGCCCTGCGGCAACGGCATGGTGACAGCTACTTTGGCAATTATCAGCAAGGCCTGCTTAAAGCAGCGGAACCGATCATCAACGAAGAGTTGCTCTAGCCCGTACGGTTATTTTTCACTTCTCAGCTCTCGAGGAAACGTTCACTCATTCCAACGTTGTTAAATCCCGCATCAACATAGGTGATTTCTCCGGTGATGCCCGACGCCAGGTCGGAGCAGAGGAATGCGCCGACATTACCAACTTCATCGATGGTTACGCATCGGCCGAGCGGTACCGATTTCTCGAAATACTCCAGCATCTTTCTGAAGCCCTTTATTCCGGACGCCGCGAGCGTTCTTATTGGTCCGGCCGAAATGGCGTTCACGCGTATGCCCTCCGGTCCAAGGCTCTGGGCAAGGTAACGAACGTTTGCTTCAAGGCTGGCCTTGGCAAGGCCCATGACATTGTAACCCGGCATGGAGCGCAAAGAGCCGATGTAGGTTAGCGTGAGGATTGAACCGTTTCGGTCCTGCATCATATCCCGGCCTGCCTTGGCAAGGGCCGCCAGACTGTAGGAACTGATCTCGTGTGCCATCCTGAAGCCTTCCCTGGTCACGGCATCGACAAAATTTCCTGCCAGTTCCTCGCGTGGCGCAAAGGCTACTGAGTGTACGATGCTATCCAGGCCGTCCCAGTAGTTGTCCAACCCCGAAAAAACGCCCTCGATCTCGGTATCGCTACTGACATCGCAGGGTAATACAATATCGGACTCGCACAGAGTGGCAAATTTCTCTACGCGTTTCTTGAGTTTTTCGTTCTGGTACGTAAAGGCCAGGTCTGCTCCCTCCCGATGCATTGCCTTCGCGAGTCCCCAGGCAATGGACCTGTCGCTTGCAACCCCCACAACCAGTATCTTCTTGCCGCTTAGAAATCCCATATTGTCTCCAGCTTCGTTCCTTTATAATGTGTTACGGGGAAACCGGGACCCACTGCCGGTTGCCTGCCATCAGGAATCAGAAGTGTACACCGTGTCGTAACGTTTCTGAAATCCCGTAATACGGTTTAATACCCCTAATACTACATGAGAAATTATTTTTTTCGTCGACTGCTTCTGATACCCCCGACACTGCTGGGTGTGACGATCATCGTGTTCGCGATAACCCGTTTTGTCCCTGGTGGCCCGCTCGAAAGGGCCATAATGGAAATGCAGCAGTTAAACGCAAGTGCAGGCATGTCAGAGCGCGTGTCCGGCCAGGACATGGCGCTGTCAGATGAGCAGTTACAGGTACTAAGGGAGTACTACGGATTTGACAAGCCCATACTTGCCAGTTACGTGGACTGGCTGGGCAAGGTCATTCGAGGCGATCTCGGCACATCCTATCGTTACAACGAACCGGTCTGGAATGTCATTCGGGATCGTTTTCCCGTCTCACTATATTATGGGTTGGTCACCCTCATCATTACCTACATCGTCTGCATTCCGCTTGGGGTCCTGAAGGCGATTCGACACAGGACATTCATAGACAACTTTACCTCTATGCTTATATTTACCGGTTACGCGATACCCGGTTATGCGCTTGGGTCCCTGCTGTTGCTGTTGTTTTCGGTGCGTCTGGAATGGTTCCCGATCGGTGGCTTTGTCAGCTATGACTTCGAGGACCTGTCAACGGGAGAGAAGATAGCAGACCTGGTGTCGCATTCCGTGCTGCCGCTGATTTGCTACCTGGTAGGAAGTTTCGCGCTGGTGACATTGCTGTTAAAAAACCACTTGATGGATAACCTGGCGGCAGACTATGTTCGCACGGCGATCGCGAAGGGGGTAAGTTTTCGGCGCTCGATAACACGCCATGCCTTGAGAAATTCGCTTATACCGATCGCCACCACGTTCGGGCAGAACATCACCCTGCTCGTATCGGGATCATTTCTTATCGAAACTATCTTCGATATCGACGGCTTTGGCCTGCTGGGCCTGACCTCGATCGTTGATCGCGACTATCCCGTTGTGATGGGGGTTATCCTGCTGGGTAGTTTCCTGCTGCTCGTCGGGAATATCATTTCCGACTTCCTTGTTGCCCTGGTCGATCCCAGGGTCCGCTTCCAGTAGCCGGTCATGATCTTGAGACTGAACCCGCAAACGGCGCGCAAGCTTGCCCGATTCAAGCACATAAGACGCGGTTACTATTCCTTTATTGCGCTGACGATAATATTCTCTATGACGCTGGTAGGCGAACTGCTTGTGAACAGCAGGGCCCTGGTCGTCAGCTACGAAGGGCAGTTGTTTTTTCCAACCTATACCCGATTTCATCCTGGCACAGATTTTGGTCTGGACTATGATTACGAGACGAATTATCGCGACCTGCAGTCGAGGTGGCGGGAGGAGGGAGCAGCAATTGGGTGCTGATGCCCATCGTCCCTTATAACCCGCTTGAGAATGATGCGACTACCAGCGTTTTTACACCCACGCCGCCGTCTATCGCGACGAGGCATTTCCTTGGAACGGATACGACCAACCGGGATATCCTCGCAAGGTTGTTTTACGGTATCCGGATCGCGTTGATATTTTCACTGGCATTCATGGTGGCGGTGTATTGCATCGGGATTACCATCGGTTGTTCGATGGGATTTTTTGGCGGAGTATTTGATCTTGTGTTTCAGAGGCTGATCGAGGTCTGGTCCAATATCCCTTTCCTGTACATGGTCATTATCATCTTTTCGGTGGTGCCGGATACGGTCACGATTGCGTCGAGAGTCGTGATTCTATTGCTGGTTATGGTGCTGTTTTCATGGACGTCCATGACCTATTACATGCGAACCGAGACCTACAAGGAAAAGTCCAGGGATTACGTTGCCTCGGCGCGCGTAATTGGTGCGTCAAACTTTCGCATAATATTTCGTCATGTATTGCCGAAATATTATGCGAAGTTTGACGCACCAATTACGCGCGCCGAGGCAACGTAATCCCTGGACTTTTCCTTGTAGGTCTCGGTTCGCATGTAATAGGTCATGAACGCCCATGAAAAC
>PVMK01157117.1_pt1 | contig 26884 bp, 24 predicted proteins | sample 1853481 | NCBI WGS metagenome assembly PVMK01 (sample SAMN08533507, study PRJNA380276) | Marine sediment metagenome, whole genome shotgun sequencing project. | reverse complement strand
TATGACACGGTTGCGGTGTTCTCATCAGAGGCATGCTCGGTCACCGACCCGTCGGCGAACTCGAACGTCAGCGCGCCAGTAGGGCAGCGCAGCACGACTTCCTCGATCTCTTCGCCCGGAGAAAGATCCGGTTGACACCACGGTTGCCGTCCGCCGATAAACAGGTCGCCCTTGGCCCGCCCGCATTCGCCGATATGAATGCACAGCTTGCCATGCCAGGTCACGTTCGCCTGTTTTCCTGGATAGGTATTGATGTCGTTGTCGCTCATCGGATGTCCCTCCGGTTTGTTGTTTTGCTCGATTATAGCGCGTGCTTTGGTCTGCCATCCCGCAGTGCTGGTATTTCCAGGATGGAACATCGCGGTCGAGTCGGCCGCCTGACCTGGTGTCTGACACCAAACTTTAATCGTCTCTCGATCTGTCGGAGAAGCTGTCAACTGCAGTTGCGGCGAAGCTCGCCGGAAAAGCCACAATAATTACACGCTTGATTGCAACTAAGGTTCCTGCAACAAGCTCAATCCGGTCGATACCGAATAGCAATAACATACTGATCAACAAAGTCACTGAATAGGTCACGCGACACGCACGACCAAAGCTCTGTGGCTCAGTGGAATTGGTCGTGCCGGTGAATCAGAAATATAGCTGCGAGAGCAGGACTATCGATACGACCGCAAAACCCAGGACTCTATAAAGGACAGTTCCGCACTCAATGCCCAAACCTCGTCGGTCATCGCTACCGGAAAGGCGACAATGCACGCACCGACTGCGACCTCGCCGAGGTCGTGCCACCGGAATTGCGGTTCCTTCGGATGAGCCATTCGTTAAAAATACTCCCTCTGCGGTCAATAAACGATTCGAACCCTGAGGCTAAAGACCGAGGCGAAATCGATGATCGACTTCATGAACGGGGGCGCGTTGAAGACCGAGGAGTGCGGCGCTCCTCCGAGTTCGACGAGATGGGTGGCGCCAAAGGCGTTGCCGAATGCGACGACGGTCTTCATCACCTTGGCTTTCGCATCGCCCTGCTTGCCGTCCAGGATGTCCTGCTCTTCCTGGGTCAGGGTCATCTGGTGCGGTTTGGAGGGATCGACGTCTGTGCGGGCGTGACCCGTGCCATTGGCGTTGTAATTGGGGTCCGGCTTGCCGTCCGGGCCGAGACCGACCATGTCGGAATCTTTCAGGTTCGGCGCCCAGTCGGGAACGCCCTTGACCTGAGTGCCCGCTGTCTTAGTTTCGGCTGCCTTTGCACCCGCTGCCGGGGATCCAGCGGCCGGTGACGGCGTGTCCGCACTGGGATCGCATCCGGTGAGCAGTCCCGTTGCCGAGACCACTCCGACTGTCTGACAGAATTCTCTCCGTTTCATGACTTTTTCTCCTTTTCAGGCGACTCTCATCGGACCTGAATCAGGGTTGTTGACTATGGATGCATGACTTTTATTAGGCCTTAGTTGGAATCTGACAGGCGAATAATAACCAGTGAAGTGGGCAATTGGCGAGGACAGCTTCGCGGTGACAGTGGGAGCCGAGCAGCATTTCTAGGCGCCGCAAGCGTGACGCCATATCGCTCCTTCGCTTTTTCACGCTCTAGGTCGATTGTCTCAGCATCGCCGCGCCCGGCACGGGGATTTCGATGCCAAGCTCATCGAACCGGTTCTTTAATCGACGCAATATTTCACGCTTTATCCTGAACAGGTCGTCGGGCACGGTTCTCAGAATGAATTTGATCATTATTCCGAAATCCGCGAATCGATCGACACCGAGCATCTCGGGCTCATTAATGACCCCGTCCCTGAATTCCGGCTCAGCACAGACTTCGCGAGCGACCGACATAATTTCATCCATAACCCGGTCGACGTTTTCCTTATACGAGACACGAATGTCAAACACGATTTGCGCCCACTCATAGGAGCGGTTCGTAACGGATTTGATTTCGCCGTTAGGAATGAAATGCAATTTACCCTGCAAGTCGCGTAGCGCGGTCGTGCGCAGGCTGACGCGTTCGACGCGGCCCGTAATCGTGTTGATCGTCACCAGGTCCTTGAGCTCGTATTGGTCCTCGATCAGAATGACGAACCCGTTGAAGTAATCACGCATGAGATTCTGCGCGCCGAACGCGATCGCGACACCGAGAATGGCGGCTCCGCCAAGAATCGTGGCGATATTGATCCCGGCTGCTTCGAGTACGAGCAGAACCCCGATAATTGCGATAATCACCGTCGTCGCGCTGCCGAAACTCAGGGCCAGCGTATCGGCACGGGTGCTGGCATTTCGCCGTGCCCGGCGACCTTTGCCGACTATCGCCCGTGCACCCCGTCGCACGAAGAGCTTGACGATGACGAGCAGTACGAACGAAACGAGGATGATCGCGAGCATGTCGGGTCCCCGGTCAACGGCCCACAGTATTATATTCTTCGGATTGAACGGACTGTTGAGCCAGGTACTCTCCTCGCGCGCAGCGTCGGCTTCCTCACTCTTTTGTTCGGCCTCCCGCGTTATGGTCAGTTGCTCCTCCTGCAGGGCCTGCATCCCCTCATAGAATGCCGCGAGGGTGTCTTCGCGCTGGTCAATCTCGGCACTGGCCGTCTTCAGTTCCTGATTGATGGTGACAAGATTCCTCTGCGCACGCTCTAATTCGGCCCGGCCCCCGCTGGCGATCGCGTCGGCCAGTTCCTGTTGCCTGATCTCAACCGCCCGATCGATGTTTGCTTTCGATTGATCTGCCGTCTCCAGTAGCGATTTCTCGAGGTCGATCTGTTCCTGCAAAGCCGCCTTGCGTTCGAGAAAACTCAGGACGGCCTGTCTCGCCTGCTCGGCCGCAAGTTCGGATTTTTCCGCCTGCTTGCGGGCCTCGATCTGCTCCGCAGTTTCCGGGATTCTGGTCTGAACCACGCTGGGTGTTGCGGCCGGAGTCGCTGGCGCAACGGGGAGACCGGGTATAAGGCCCGGCATTGCCGCGGGCTGGGCGGGCGCCTGGATCGCGGCTGGAGTCGGTGCTCGCTCACTGACCGGCGGCGCTTGCGCAATGCCCAACATCTCGTCAAACGCCTGTTGGTCCATGCCGATCTTGTCTTCCAGCGCCTGTAGCTGGGCGCGCACCGTTTTTTCTGCCTGAAATGCGAGGTCGGCCTGGGTCTTGACCACCTCGTATTTTTCCGCGTACGCATCAATCTCCTGTTGCAGCGCCGCTGCTTCATCCGGGGCGGTGTCCGCCAGCCGTGAACGCATGTCGTCCAGTTTAGCCTCGCGTTCCGACAGGTCTCGCCCTAATTGTTCGAACCTGTCGGCGCGGTCTGCAAGGTCTGTCTTCAGGTCCGCGAGCCGGGCCTTGTCAAATTCGATAATCTTCTCGAGACGCACAACGCGCTCGGCATCCGTCTCGGCCGATGCAGGCACATCGTCCGCAGGGGCCTGCGTATCCTGCGCATTTGCGAGAGTGGAAAACGTCAGCACCGCAGTGCATACAAAAGCAGGAATAATTTTCATGACTACGTCCTGGTGCCTCAATTTCGGGGTTCGAGCTTCAGGATTTTCTCGGCTGAAGCATCTCCGCCCCGATCCGGATCAACTCTTATATATATAGCTGAGAAGCATTAATCGTTGCGCCAATTATTGCAGAAGGTGAATCCCCGCACTCAGCGCGTCATCCAGTACAGCATGCCCGGTAAATCGGCGATGCTGATCGACAGAAACCAGCTGTTGCTAAAATCCGATGCGTCGCGCGCGCCGATACCGGCACGCAGCCGGTTGTTGAGAAAACCGGCGTGGACATCGAGCCCGTACGTCGTCCGATCGACCCCCGCGATATCACCCCAGTTGTAAAAGACCGCGGGCGTGAAACCGTAGCTGGACACCCAGGTCGATTTGGACAGAAAGGTGAAATCCAGTCCGGCCGTCGCGTAATTGTCTCTGCCGGCGCTCGCGGTCGACTTGAAGAGGCCGCCCGCGAATCCCAGACCGAAGCGGAGCCCGAGGTTGGTGCGGCCGCCGAAATTCCAGGTCGGTTGCCAGTATGCGTTCAGGTCACCCTCGACGAGGTCCATCCCGATCTCATAGGGGATAAAGGCTCGCCAAAGCCAGGATTTCGGTGCGGTCGACGGCGCGAATTCGAAAGGGGGGTACCTGTAGGTCGCGGTCTGCAGCCCCCATGCGCCGAAACCGAGCAATCCCGCGCGCGACTTTTCCCGCTTTTCCGGATCCGGCTCCCGCTGTGCGTAGATCTCCGCGGCCTGCTGTTCGAGGTAGACGAGCCGGGTCGTCCACCGTCTCGTCAGTTCGTAGGTCCAGCTGTCCGGGTCTTCGATGATTCTCGCCAGCAGCGGGTCGTCGTCCCAGGCCGAGGGTGTTGGTCTGAATCCCTCGTCGCGAAGGTATTCGAAGAACGCTCGCTCTGGAAAAACGGAATCCGAACTCTCGCGAACCGAATCGCCATCTTGCAATACAACCTCTTGCAGCGCGCCGTGGATGATGCGCATATCGCGGTTTTCCTCTGGCATCGGCGCGTAGGCGAAGCGCATCCGGTCGAGTTTTCCGAATTCGGATTCGGCGACCAATGCGAAGACGAATCGCCCAACGGGGTCGTCACCGATCCCAATATTGTCGTAGAGGCGCTGGCTCAGATCGTCGATGCAGTCCAGGTAGTCCGCTTGCTGGAAAATCGTCGAAAATCTCTGTTTGCATTCTCTGCGCGTCGCCACCTCGATCGCGTCATAAACGCCCGCGTAGTAATCGTACTCGCGAAATTTGACCTCGAGGAATGCGCCGAACGCACCGAGTAACTGGCCGGTGATCGGTGCGCCCAGGCTCGTGACGAGGACGCTGCGATCGTTCTGCATGGATCGCGCGGAACGCTCGATGGAAGGTATCAGTTCCGCGGCATCGGGTCCGGCCGAATTGGCCACTTCGATCAGTTGAGCGGCAAGAAACTTACGGTAATCCGAGATGTCGAGTGCGCATTCAGCCAACACGGTTTTCGGCGCACCTTCGGGCGGGGCATTGCAGTCGTCGACGATGCCCGCGGCCATGAGACGGTCCGCAGACGCGGGCTTTGTGACCGGTACTTTCTTGTAGTCGTAGGCCTGACTCAGCAGCCGGCCCGCACGCACGAGCGCCTCCACGCATCCGACGTCACCATCGTAGAATCGCTGCAGGGCCGGGCATTCGATGTCGGACCCCCCGTCGGACACGATTTGGGCCAGGCGCCTGCTCAGATCGGCGAGGTTCAAACGCCACGCGTCGCTGGTGAGTTCTTCATACAGCGCATACTTTCGCGCGGTGCCGAGCGACCCCGCCAGGACCTCGAACTCAGCGGCAAAGTTGTACGGCAACGTGGTGCACGCGTCGGGCGGATTCGCCTTCTTGCAGACATCGTCCCGTCCTTTCGACGGCAGATCGAAGCGATACCGGTTGGGATCGAGAAAGACGTAGGAGACCGGCGGCCTGCCCCGGCCCGGTCGCTTTCTCAACTCCGCCAGTTCCCTGGCCTGCGCGAGCGGCAGATTGTCGAACAGACCGCCGTCGGCAAACTCAGCCACCTCGAGCTGGTAGCCCGCCGGGCACTGCATTTCATCCGCGGATGGCGGGGCCGGCTCGTCGCGGGTCATGGCGAACTCCGAAAGCCGGCAATGCGCAATGCGCCGGCGCCCGAATCCGGTCGGGAATGCGCTGGTCGCGAGCACCGCCTCGATAACCTGATCGCCGGTCACGGAATATTCGGCCGCATCGGGCGCCCGCGGCAACAGGATCATGCTGGGATCCGTGAGCCGCGGATAATCGGCGGGATCGAATTTGAAACCGAGCGCACCGTCGGCCCTGGTATACATTTCGAACGGGAAGAAAAAGCGCTGGTTCGAGACTTCGATCTCGTCGATGATCATCGTCGCCGGCTGCGTTCGGGTGACGGTGACGCCGATCGGCACGTTACAATCTTCGCGAAAAGTACCGGGTTGCTGCCAGCGCTCCTGGAGATCGCGGGCCACCTCGATCAGGGCTATGCGCGACAGGGCGGCGTCGTCCGGCAGATAGGGCGGCGCGGTGGCGGTGGCGGGCAGCAGATTATTGATGTCCGGCGGTAGCCAGGTGTCGCGAAATATATTGTCGTCGATGCGATCCGGAAATCCTCCCTGATCTTCGTCCCGCACGCACCAACTCAGTCCGGCGAGTATTGCGTTGATGCCACCCGCCGAGGTGCCGGCGATACTGGCCAGCGACCAGTCCCGGAAGATGCCGCCGAAGGTCAACTGGCCCGGCTCCAGCGACGTACGGGAGATTTTTATCGCTGCCCAGGTCAGGCCGGCCTCATAGGCCCCCTTGCTGGCGCCACCGCTGATCGCGATCGACCCCAGTTGATCCATGTTCGTCGTCGGCCAGCGCGCTGTGACTCGACCGCAAGGGCCATTGCGGCGACTGCGCAAAACACTAACAACCCGCGCCTATGAAAAATTCTCATTCCTATTACCAGTTGGAACCGGTGGGGGCCACGTCAACATTCAAATTTGGAAGAGTCAAACTGACTGCCTAGCTCGATGGCTCATTATTATAGGGCAATACTTAGTCGCTCCAGATCACAAAGGTATATGTACAAGTACCTAGTACAAAGGGAGCATCGGCATTTATGCTGATGGTACTATAGAATCACGGACGGTTAACATTGACTAATTAAATTAAAATATGATGTCGCCGTTGAAACAATTGACCACTGTTTGTCTCGTCGTTGTTGCGCTCTGTTCCGCTGCCAAGGCGGAAGATGGGTCGGAAGACGGCTGGAAATGGCGAGTGGCTCCCCTGTACCTGTGGGCCATCCAAATGGAGGGGGACGCAGCGATTGGTCCCCCGGCGCTGGCGGTCGATATCGATCTTTCTACTGTATTCGACGCAATTGAGGGGGCCTTCACCGCCAACTTCGGGGGTATTGCAAACAACCGATGGGGATTTTGGGTCGATTTTACCTGGCTCGATATTTCCGGTAATCAAGGTCTGCTCAATGTTGAATTCGAGTATATGCAGGCCGAAGTGGATGGCTTTTATCGCATGCCCACCGGACTTGGGGCAATCGACTGGTTATTTGGTGTGCGTTACTACAATCAGGACTTCAAGCTCAGCCCGACCCCCGTCTCCGCGGCCGAAGCATGGGCTGACCCCGTCGTCGGCGTGCGCTGGAACGTGCCGTTCGCTGACAAGTGGAACCTGTTGCTCAGAGGCGATGTCGGTGTATTCGGAGTCGGGTCGGATTTCACCTGGCAAGCGGTCGCGATGGTCGACTGGCAACCATGGAAACATGCGTCCATCGATGTCGGCCTCCGCGCGCTGGCCGTCGACTATGAGACCGGGAGCGGATCGGACCGTTTCAAGTACGACGGGACGACCTGGGGGCCGGTGCTCGGGTTTAGTCTGAAGTGGTAGGTTGCAGAGTTCGGTACGGGGAGCGACAACTTGATTTCGAGTGCATTCATCTGGGGCCTTATCGCGAGTTCGTCCCTTCTGATCGGCGGGTTGCTGGGCCTGAAACTGTCGATCAGCAAACGCGCACTCGGAGCCATCATGGCGTTCGGCGCCGGCACGTTGATTTCGACAGTCGCCTACGAGCTGATTCTCGACTCTTTCAAGATTGCGATGGGCACCGGGGCGACGGCGGCCGGATTTTTTGGCGGCGCCGCAGTGTTTTTCCTCTGCGACCGGTCGGTCGAGAAACTTGGCGCCCGGAATCGCAAGTCGATCGATGCGGCGCAGCCGTCGAACCTGGCGGCCCCGCTGATCCTCGGAATTATTCTCGACGGCATACCGGAATCGACCGTCATCGGTCTCAGTATCCTCGAAGGTGGTGCGGTCAGCGTGTCCATGCTGGTTGCGGTCTTCATTTCCAATCTGCCCGAGGCGATTGCGAGCACGACGGGGATGAAAGCGGGCGCATGGAGCTCGAAGAAGATTCTCTTGCTCTGGCTCTTGATCGCTATCGTGTGCGCGTGCGCCTCGGCGGCGGGTTACGCGTTGATGGGCAACGCATCGGCGCCTTGGCTGGCGTTCATCAACGCATTCGCGGCCGGCGCGATCCTGATGATGCTCGCGAACACGATGATGCCCGAGGCCTATCTCCACGGGGGCAAGTTGGCCGGCGTTTTCACCGTCATGGGCTTCGGGCTGTCGGTGGTCATGGTGCTCATGGAGAGAACGTAGGACGGGCGTGTTCAGGTATAGATTGCGGACCACGCTCGCGGTGTGCCTGAGGGTGCGGACGATGACAGATTCGTCAGTCTTCGCGGCGGGCAACCGAGATCCGGGGTCGGGCCCGTGGTCCTAAAGACAACGTTCTCCTCGGAAAATGCGTATTTACCCCCGGCGCTAAGGGAGTCATATATGATTTAAGGCATGAGGCGTATTATTGGCGCAGGGCGATGAGGTCTCATTATCAGTTATTACACCGCAGGTCTGGCGCCTGATTATTTGGAACTAGGTTTCCGCACACGGCATGAAGACCGAGGAGAGTTAGGATGAACAATGAGCAAGACGCACGCGAATTAGCAGACGAGCAGGAAGAACAGGAAGAACAGGAAAATACTGAGTCCTCGCGCCGTGACTTCCTGCGGAAGGGAAGCATGGGGCTGGCGGGTCTGGCCGGCGCGGCCGCGCTCGGCGTGCAGCCTTCGACGGCGAACGCGCAGACCGGCAGTTCCGGCAAACGGCGCGTAGTGATTCTCGCCGACGCGAATACACACATGATGCCCGCCCTGGCGCTCGAGATGGTGCGTCGGGATCACGACCTCGTCCTGGGCGACGCCAAGGACGGCCTGGCCGGCGAGCTCAGAGACCTGGGCGCGAAGGTAGAGGTCGTGCCAGACACGGCCGACCAGACCAAGCCCGACACGATCCAGAAACTGGTCGACCGGGCCATGGACGCCTTCGGCGGGTTCGATTCCGCCTGCATCCGGACCGGAGCGCACGGCGGCGGCGGCATTCTCAACTCGACGGTGAAAGACCTCGATATTCAGTACGAGGGGAATATTAAATCGGTGTACTTCGCGCTGCAGGCCCTTCTCCCTCCGTTGATCGAGCAGAAATCCGGGCAGGTCGTCATCAACACGAGCTCCGCCGCTATGCGGCCACAGCCGTTTGTCGCGCTGTATTGTGCAACGCGCGCCGGGGCCAACGCGCTCATTCGGGCCGCGGGACTTGATGTCGGGCAGTATGGGGTCCAGGTCAACGGAACCGGAACGTATGGGATGGACTACCACAGCTTCCTGCACGACGTGGGCGCCGATACCGACCCGGCGAAGCGCAAGGAGCAGGAGGATATGTTGCCGCTGCGGAAACTCGTCAAACCCGAGGACGCTGCGAATTTCGTGGCTGCATTGATCGACGGCAGGGCAACGGCTCAGACCGCCCAGTTCTTCAACATCGACAGTGGCTGGAGCTTCATGTGAACCGCCGTCCTGAACGACTGTAGCCGCCAAAACCTGTAAGGCTCGACCAACCTGACGGTGGCCGGGCAACAACAAAACAGATCGCCCGCATGGGCAAAAGAGGTACATCATGAAGCGCAGAGAGTTCGTCAAGACTATTCCGGTGGTCGCGCTCGCGACGGCTGGTGCGAGCATCAAACCGGAGGATGCAGAAGCAGCAGCTGCTCAAGCTGCGGAGCCCGCTTTGGACTCATCGAGCGACAGCCCGAAAGGGTTCAGTGTCGCGGACCCGACGACCCACGACGACCCGGGTGCGTACGACCACAACGTACATTGTGACCAGTTCGGTGTCGACTATGAGGGCAATCCCATCGGGGATAGCCTGACCGGCACGGGCTCTGATGCGGGCTTGAAGGAGCATGACCCGGATCAGCCCCACAAAATGACCCTGACCCGGGAGGAGCAGGACATACTGAACGGCAGCAAGGGGCCGGTGATGGCCAAGGTGCTTAAGACAATTGTCATGCACGGCGAGCTTTTCGGGGCCGAGCGGCTTGCGGAGTGCGGCGGAGCGCCACATACATCGCTGTACACGGGGTCACCTTGGGTCGCACCGGTCCTTGAGATGTTTGAGGAGATCGCCGATGCCGACCTCAAGGCATTCGCACCTTACACCGTCAACCCGTTTCCCCTCGATCTGTATGGCATCGGGCAGGACCCGGTCAAGCGGGCCATGGAGCTAGAAGGCTTCCCGCTGCAGGGCCGCCTGATCATGGTGCACACGCGCCTCGGCGCCCGCCCGCTGAATGTCTGGAGCTGCGCGTGCTATCTGCCGGAGGTGGGCAACACCGCCGAGCCGGGCACGGTGGTGGCCTGGGCCGAGTCCTCGGCCGTGAACTACGGCAACTCGGTGCTCGGGCTGCGCGTCAATCGCATGGCAACCGGCATGGAGATCTTGTGCGCCATCGCCGGCAAGGTACCGGTCTTCGGCTTATTGACTGACGAAGGTCGCAAGGCCAAGTGGCATATCGACGTGAGGCTCTCCGAGGAACCGCACTGGGGCGCCCTTGGGGGCGCGGTCGGCACGAAGGTCGTGGAGCAGATTCCTTACATCACCGGCATCGACCAGTGGATCGGCATGGAGGACGGGAAGCCTGACCCGGTCTCGGTGGGCAAGCTGAAGGCCTTCGGCTCTTCCACCGCCTCGAGCGGTGCCGTCGGGCTGTATCACGTGGAGAAAGTCACTCCCGAAGCGCAACAGCAGGGACGTGGTCTGCTGGTTGATGACTACCAGACCTACGTGATCGACGACGCCGAGCTCGCCCGCGTGCGCGAGGGCTTTCCCAACCTGTGGAAGGATCCGGAGGGCGACCCGACGAGGGTCTACATCGGGATGCCCGCACAACACCTACGACGAGATGGTTTACTGGAGCAAGAAGTTCGACAAGGCGCTAAAGGAATCGGGCCAGGAAAAGTTCAGCATCCCGGTCGTCATGGCCAGCGCCCCCGTCGTGAAGGCCCACTTGCTGGACGAGCACCCTGTCCTGTTTCGGGACATGCTTCGGGCCGACGTCCAGTTCACGACCATTTGCACCCCCGCGTTCCAAGGTCTGCGCGGCATGGCGGACATCGAGCGGGGCGTGACCAACTCCAACAAGGCGCGCTTCTACTCGAACCTGCGGCTCTACGACGACGATGACCTGGTCAAGATCGCGATGACCGGAAAGGTGCCGTACTGAGGTCGGCGCCGACGACGAGAAATGAAACCGAACACAGGATAGGAGAAATAGAGTCATGGCGAAGAAAACGTTTCGCGGCCGCGTGGTCCTGCCGGGCAAGGTCAGCGGCAAGGCAACAGTGTCCAGGCAGGCGTTCAACACGAGCGGTTCGTACCTGGAGAACATGTTCGCGGGGAATACCGACACCGCGCCCTGTACCGACTCCAGCAACAAAGAGCTGTATCAGAAGGACCTCTCGGGCGCAATCCTGTGTACCCCGACGACGGTCGGATCGACCATGGGAGGCATGTGCCTGATGGGGATGAAGTCGATCGGCGTTGGTCCCGAGGCCCTGCTGTTTTCGAAGCCGATCGACACGCTGGCCGCCGCGGGCGTGCTCATGGCGGACATCTGGAAGAACCAGCGCATCGTGACGGTCGACATGCTCGGCGACGAGTTCCTCGAGACGGTTCAGATGGGCGATCCGATCACAATTAGCGAGGACGGCACGGTCGAGGTCGGGTGAAAATTAAATACGTTTCATGCCGGTACTTAAAAGCGTTGACCGCAGTTGCAGTTTTCGCGGTAGCCTGCTTTGCCGGTTCGGATGGCGCATCGATGGCAGATGACACCGGCCTTCCGGCCGAAGCCCGATTGGCACCGTCCACCGAAGCGCCAGCCGCGGGCGGGAACAAGGATGCCGGAGATGCGGACAGTCGCAAGACGGCGGACGCGGTTGAACGGGGCCACACCGGGCCGGGCCGACCGCTGACGACCCGGCAAAAGCGTATCTTCGTCCTGGGCCTCGAGGCGAGTGAGAAAAACTGATGCGCCGAAGACCGATGAGGTCCGGTAGCAGGTATCGTTCTGCTCAGAGCAGGAACAAGCGGTGACTTTCGCGCGGGAATGGGCGGAGACAACTCCGGCATTGTATATATAAGAGTAATTCTGAAAGAAGATGCGGTGACACAGGTAGACAGGCGGCGCAAAGTGCAGAAGACAGTGCGGAATATCGTTGCTATGGTCACGTTGGTCGTGGTGGTGGCCGGGTGCACATCGATCGGCCCCGGGAAGCTCGTTAGCACGCATCAGGGGTACAACGACGCTGTCCAGCTCGCAGAATCGAGAGAGCTGCTGCTGAACATCGTCCGGCTTCGGTTCGGTGATCCGATACAGTTTCTCGCTGTCAGCCAGATTAATGCACAGTTCTCGGTGAGCGTAGGCGCGAGTGCATCCGCCACGGGCGGCGCCGGCACCGCGGGCGGTAACGTCGGTTACAGCGACTCTCCCACCATCACCTTTACGCCGCGTGGTGATGACCAGTTTGGACGCGACATTCTGTACCCTGTGAGTCTCTACGACGCGGTCACATACTCGACCAGGGGCGGTGTTTATGACGGGCTGTTGTTCACGCTTATCACGTCCGGCATCAATGATGCGCCCGATGTCCCGGGTCCGAACGGCGAGCTCTACAGGCAGCGGATTGAAGCCGTGGGTAAGCTTTTGGAGGGAGATCTCGCCTGGGTCGCGAAGAGCAAGCGGTACGTCCCAAAGTCCTCGATAGCAGTCCCGGTAGAAAATATCACGGCTTTCGATCACGTATGGGCGACCAATAATGGTTACCTGTGGGCAGATGCCGAGGCCATGATAGGTCCCGAAGGAGCCGGTAAAGCGCTGATGTCGTTTGAATACCATACGCCACTCATCGCGATACGGGACCCGGACGATCCGGAGACACAGGGGTATCTGAGGACGCTGGGTGTGGTCCCGGGTCATCGGGAATACGAGATCCGGGCGGTGAATGATGAGGTTCATTTAGGCCGGCCCCCGACTTTTATCTTTGTCGGCTTCCGCTCACTGAAGGAGATCATGGGCATCGCCTCGGAATACGTGGAGATACCGGCCGAGCTCGCGGCGCGTGGCATCGCCCCGCCGCCCCGCTATCAGCAAACCGGCATGCAAAAGCTCTCGTTCAAAGTGCGCTCATCAAAGGATGAGCCGCAGGGTACGCCTTACAAAGTCTCGCTCCATGACCACTGGTTCTTTATCGACATGACCGATCACAAGTCAAAGGCGCTCATGGAAGCCCTCTTCAGCCTCTTCTATTCGCAGATTGGCGCGTCGAAGCCGGGCGACCCCATCCTTACGCTTCCGCTGAGTCCAAGTCCCTGACCGAGCCCAGCAAGCACCAGTGCGCAGGAAATATCGTGCGGTATTGTCGGGATAAAGTTCCACAGAGAAATGAGAGACTATAATGAGGACCGGCAAAACAGTCCTGACGTTGGCCCTGACGGCAATCACAGCGAGTTGCATGTTTGGCAAGCTCGAAGACGACCTTGTAAAAATGGAGGTCGTCTCCCATCGTTTTGCCGGCACGGTTACAGTCGAGAGAAGTGAAGCCCATGCGTTAGTCGTTTTAGGGCTGAATGATCGCCAGGGTGAAAATATATTGACCTTTTGGGCGATGTCCAAGCCCGGGGCATTCGAGTTGACCGCGGCTCCCGAACCGATGTATTTGTTCGCCTTCGATGATCTGAATAAAGACCTTAAGTTTCAGGCTGGCGAACCCTATGGATGGGCGGCAGGTGGGGAAGCGGTAGATCCGTTAAACGAGGATACCGACGACATCAGTATCTTAATAGTTGCAGCGGCATCTGGTCAGCCGGCGTTTCCACAACAGCTCCTGAATGAGCCATTGGAGAATCACTTAAATGAGAATCTTCAGTTCAACGTCGGAACCGTTTCGTCGCTTGATAATCCCTGGTTTTCAGAAGAACAGGCCAAAAAAGGTCTGTGGGAGCCTTATGCGTTTATGGAAGATGGGGGGAGCGGGATCCATTTCCTCGAGCCATACGATCCGTACAGAATCCCGGTATTGTTTGTGCATGGCGTGAACGGAACGCCACGGAACTTCGCGACATTAATTGAACAGCTGGACCAGTCTAAATTTCAGGCGTGGATTTACAGCTATCCTTCCGGCGTCAGGCTTTCACTGGCAGCCAATGGGATATTTCATTTTGTCGAAATACTGCATCGCCAATACGGCTTTGATGAGTTGCATTTGATCGCGCACAGCATGGGCGGTTTGGTATCCAGGGGGACTCTGAATCGCTGCGTAAAAGACAATGCATGCGAGTATCTGCGTTCGTACACGACACTCTCTACGCCATGGAACGGCGTAGCTTCGGCCGCAAGCGGCGTAAAGTGGGCGCCGACGGTGGTCCCGGTTTGGCGGGACCTTGATCCGAGTAGCGAATACGTTACCACCTTATTTGATACGCCGTTGCCGGATGGACTGCCGTATTACCTCATGTTCGGGTATCAGAACAGCAGTATTTTCGGTTCAGGGAGCAGCGATGGCGTCATTGTGCTGAGCAGTCAGTTGCGCGATGCTGCGCAGGAACAGGCGCAGATGGTGCGAGGATACGATGAAGGCCATGTGAGCATCCTCAGCAACGAAGCCGTCATCCGCAGGGTTTACGAGAATCTGTCGCAGTCGACGCAACAATCGACGAATGTTCGTTTCTGGCCGTAAGCGTGGTATTTTTGGTGTCAGACACCCTCTTGTCTAAAGGCACTTTTTCCATGCCAGAGCAGCTGGCTCCCGGTTGATGGCCTGTACCAAGAATAAACGGGGTCGAACCGAGATTCTTTCTAATTACACCTCATGATAGTCAGAAATAACCTCGGTTCGACCCCGTTTTTTTCCTCACATTAGACATTGATCAGTCAGTCTTCTGAATCTTGTCTTCGACCGCGCTTGCCAACCAGACATTCAGGCTCACATGCTCACGGGCCGCCAGAATTACCGCCTGACGGTGGACTTCCGGTTTTACTCGTACGATAAACTTCCCGGAGAATGGTTTTTCGGGATCGCGGCCCTGTTCTGCACAGTCGGCCAGGTAACCGTCAACGACTTCTTCAACAGCCTGACGGACTTCTTCTATAGACTGGCCGTGAAAGGAAATGACATCTCGCACATTGAGCACTCGCCCGTGCAAAATCTGATCTTCCTCGTCAAAGCGGATCACAGCTTCATAATTTTTGTACTTCATGGTTTCACTCCCGCGGCCTCCAGGAACTCTTTCAAATCCCTGACCTGGTACCGCTTGGCGTCGTTGCCGGGATGCGGACGGTGAAAGTTACCGCGTACCCCATTCAACTCGAAACGAATCCGTGATCCGTTTCCCTCACGAACCTCACCGTCCAATGCCTCTATCAGGCTTTCCACTGCCACCCATCTGATATCTACCCTGACCGGGGTCTCCCAAATGGCATTCAGTGTCTTCCGGTGTTTTCTGTTCAAGGCGGATAGTATCAAAATATAGTATCAGTATCAAATAATGATACTAGAGAATCCAGGGGCCGTTCGCTCAATTGCGACACGGAGTCTGACCATTCCTCAGAATAAGACGGTACAAGGGTAAATTGTCCCCGCAGTTTCTCGCCGAATTTACGATAAACACTCGTTAGGGGAATCAATGGGAACATTCCTCTTTATTTTTGGTGTCAGACACCTTTTTGTCTAAAGGCACTTTTTCCATGACAGAGCAGCTGGCTCCCGGTTGATGGCCTGTACCAACGTTTTCACTGAGGTGCCCGCGAGAAATGCATAGTGTTTACATCAGCCGCAACCTCATTTAGATTCAACTCAACTCCAATTAACAAAAAATCAGGAGATCAGAGAATGACCGCGCACAAAGCAACCCATCAGCTCGGTGGGCAGATTGGCACCGACCCGAATTTCATCCACGCGATGCACACGGGCCATTCGAAAGCACATGTCAAAGCCAGTGATCCGACGCCGGAGCTCAAACTGACGCCGGAAGAGCAGGACATCTTGGATGGCAAGCAGGGCGATCTGCTGCAGAAAGCCATGAAAACCATTTGCGATTATGGGCGCCTTTTTGGGGCTGAAAAACTCGTTGACCTGGATTGTGCACCGCATATGGCGATGAGCTGGGGCAGCGATGGCGTCGAGCCGTTCCTGAAGATTTATAAACAACTGGCTGACGCGGGTCTGAAGACCTACGCGCCGTTCACTGCGGACCCGAAACCGATGGACTTCGATGATCTGCCGATGTCGAAGAAAGAGACCGACGTGGCGGAAAAGATTTACAACCGCATGGACGAGCTCGAGAGAGATCAACCTGAAGCTCGGCATGATCAAGAACGCCTGGAGCTGCGCATGCTATCTGCCGCAGATGGGCAACACGCCGAAGGAAGGCGATAACATCGCGTGGTCCGAATCGTCGGCGATCAACTTTTCCAACTCCGCCCTGGGCGCACGCACCAATCGAAACTCGATGGGCATCGACATGATGTGCAGCATCCTCGGCAAGGCCCCGGTGTTCGGGCTGATGACCGACGAAGGGCGCAAAGCCACCTGGTTGATCGAGGTAAAGCTGTCCGAGAAACCGCACCCGGAGATGATCGGCTCCGCGATTGGCATGAAAGTCGTCGAGGACGTCTCCTACATCACCGGCATGGACAAGTTTATTCCGGAGATCAACGAGGAGACCGCCGGTTATCTGAAAGACCTCGGCGCCGCGACGGCCAGCAACGGCGCGGTTGGCCTGTATCACATGGAGGGGGTTACGCCCGAGGCAAAGAAACACGGGCGCGACCTGTTGAAAGACGGCTATCAGACCTACGTCATCGACGATGCCGAACTGAAACGCATCTACGCGACCTACCCGAACCTGTGGAAGGATGCGGACGGCACGCCCGGAACGCGTGTTTCTCGGCTGCCCGCACATGTCCTACGGCCAGATGGTCGAGTGGGGCACGCGCATTATCGAGGCGATGGGCAAAGCCGGTAAGAAAAAGGTCGGCAGGCCGACCTACTTTTTTGCCGGGGCGTTAGTACGGGCGGACTTTATAAAGAGAAACGCGAAGATGGCCGAGAAACTCAAAGAACTCGGCGTGGCCTTGCCGATCAACTGCCCGATGATGTGGTGCTCGACGCCGGTGTCGGGCGCGGAGCGGATCGCGACCAATTCGAACAAGACCCGGGTGTACACGACGGCGCGTTTTTCTTCGATGACACGCTGACGCACCTGATCGTGAATGGTGAATTGCCGAAGTAGGCGAGAGACGCTCTGCCGCGGTTGCAAGCCATCAACGCAAAGAATTAATTAGAGGAAGAACAATGAGCACAACATTCAAGGGCCGCCCCGCACTGCCGGGCAGTTTCGAGGGATCGGCGGAAGTCTCCCATGTCGGATTCAATACCTGCGCGGCTTACGTCGAGGTCATGATCGCCGGCTCCGATTCCGGGGTCTGCAAGGATCACGACAACCCGGATCTCTTTAACCACGACCTGAAAGACAAGATCGTCTGCATCCCACAGACGATCGGCTCGAGCAGCGCCGCGACGCTGTTCTTGATTATTCTCGAAAGGAACCTCGCGCCGAAGGCCATGCTGTTCGCGAACCATATTGATTCGCTGGCCGCCTGCGGCCTGCTGATGGGCGACATCTGGCTCGGCAAAAGGATCATCACCGTGGACCTGCTCGGCGACAAATTTCTGGATACCGTAAAGACCGGGGATTCGGTCAAGATCTCAGAAGACGGCACCATCGAGATCCATTGATCAGAAAGAATGCTAAGCGAATAAATAAATGGGGTCGAACCGAGGTTATTTGAGGTCTAATTAGAAATAATTTCGGTTCGACCCCATTTATTCGTTAGATCGAAGGGCGGGCATGAAGAAACACAGCACAGGCGCACTTACCGACGAGGAGAAAACAACACAAAATAAACTCTATCAATCCCGTATTGATGCTGGAGTTGAATATGACTATTTGTTCATAGGCACAGGTAATTCAGCTCTGACTTGCGCGACACTGCTCGCCAATGCAGGGTACAAAGTCTGCATGTTGGAGGCGCACGATCGCGCTGGTGGCTATGTCCATTCATTTGCGATCGGCCAATACAAGTTCTGTGCGCAAGTGCACTATATCTGGGGCTGCGGCAAAGGCGGGAGAGTTTACGAATTTCTGAAACGGATCGGTCTCGAGGAAGAAATAGAATTCGATCTGTTTGACCCTCAAGGCTATGACCATATGATCATGCCAGATGGCATACGAGTCAAAGTCCCCTACGGCTGGGAAGAGTTGCAAAGCAATATTGAGCAGGCATATCCACAAACCACCGGGCTCGATGCCTTCTTCAAAATCGTCAGAGCAATCCGCAAAGAAACTCACGCGCTACCGAGAACTATTCACTGGCGGGACTACCTGCTAAAAGGCGCCTTCTTCCCTACGCTTATGCAATATCGACATGCAAGCGTGCAAGACGTATTCGATGCCTGTGGAGTCTCTTTGGAAGCACAGACTATATTGGCAGCCCAGGCAGGAGACTTTCTTCTGCCGCCCAATAAACTCTCGGCTCTTTTCTATGTCGGCTTGCTCGGGGGATATGGAACAGGGGCTTATGCGCCCACCCGAAATTTTTCATACTATGTTAATCGCCTCACCAAATTCCTGACGGACCAAGGTTCAGACCTTTATTTAGAAGAACAGGTGACAGAGATAACGACGCACGACAGAAAAATCTCCGGTGTCTCCACTGCTACAGGAAAGGTATTCACCGCGAAAAACTATATTTGTGGAATGGACCCACAAGCCGCAGCAGAACTTATCGGTTGGCAACATTTTTCCGCGCGATATAAGACTCAACTCACCTACGAGTATTCAGACAACGGCATTATGGTCTATCTCGGGCTCAAGCCAGGATTTGAGCCAGCGAAGTACGGCCTCGGAAATCACAATACGTGGCATTGTTTCGATTGGGACATGAACAAGATGTGGGAAGCAGGTAAGAACCTCGATGTTGAGAAAGCATGGCTATTTATTTCAACGCCAACCATGCACTCAAACAACGCTCCGCAAGCAGGCCATATCGTCGAGATTGGCACTTATGTGTCCTACGCGCCGTTCAAGCAGGCGGCAGGAAAAAGTGATGATGATTATCAAGCGTTGAAGATACAAATTGCCAACAAAATGATTGATCTCGTCGCTCGGCACCACATCCCTGACCTCAATGATCATATTGCGGTAAAAATTGTTGGTTCACCAACAACGAGCGAGGATTTCTGCAGCGCGCCTTTTGGCAATGCCTATGGCTCCGCCATGCTGGCAAAGGACACAACGTCGCGACTAAGTGCGCAAACGCCCTTTTCCAACCTGTATTGGTGCAACGCATCTTCGGGCATACCCTCAATATATGGCACGGTCAGCACCGGCAGTAACCTCTATATGGATTTGACCGGTGATGAGTTCTACGATTCCCGGACCGCACCGACAGATCAGGAATTTATCGCGTCTCTTCCCGTCTCTCTTTCGCAATGATATTTAAGAAAATGGGGTCGAACCGAGGTTTTCCATCCCATTCATTTTTATTCTCCCCCTGGGATTGTGAGGCTAACTATCTGATGCGTCTTCTTCTTGTTTAGAACCGGTCATGAGTCGCCCGTCCGCGGACAGCATGACCGCGATCCAGCGCAGGCCGACGAAATGAGTGCATACGATGGTTTTTAGGTGCCGGTGGTAACTTATGTGACCTATTTAGTCGTTAACCGTGAAATGCCGATGTTCGTTATCTAAATAAGTCACATAAGTTACCACCGGCACCGATTGTCGCCGCGATCACGATCACGATCAGGAACGGGGTCAGCGTGTCGAACTGAACCAGCGTCAGCAAGGCTGGAAACAGCACGCCGAGTGCCGAACCGATATTCGGAATAAAATTCAGCAATAAGATCAGCAGCGCCCATAGCGCCGCGAAGTCTATGCCGACGAATGCCAGGACCGCGTAGCTGACGAGACCGGTCAGCGCACTGACGACCGTCTTCATGCCGATATATCGCTGCACCTGCTGCGCTCTCCTACAAAACGAGCATTAACCGACGCGGTGATAGTATGTTGGCTGCATTCAGGGCATTCACCAGCATGATAATGGAGAAACATTGTGCCTTCACGGAAGCGATTATTCGTTCTCGCGGCGTTCGCAGTGCTTACTTTTGTAACCGTATCGTCGGCATTTGGCGAAGACGCCGCACACGAGAATGAATCTTCGCATGAGGAGGCACATGAGTTTCACCGGAACTGGGCCGCGCTCTTTATCGGACTAACTAGTGAAGAGCGCCGAAACGGCAAGCCCGCCCTCGGCGTCGAATATGCGCGACACCTGAATCCCGCTTTCGCGATAGGCAGCATCATCGAGTATACATTCGGCGATCACAATTTCTGGGTTTTGGCCGTGCCCTTTGCGTATCGAACGGGTCCCTGGAAGGCCTACATCGCGCCCGGATTCGAGATCGAAGAGCTTAGGGACGGCCTCAGTGAGAGCGAGTTTTTGCTTCGCATTGGCGGCGAGTATGCCTTTGAAATCGGTGAGCTGGAGGTTGCGCCTCAAATCGATGTCGATTTTGTGGACGACGATACGGTACTCGTTTTTGGCGTGACAATTGGCACGTCCTTCTGATTTTTCACTGGCAAGCGGACGCTTATGGCCGTTAGCAGATGCCCAGGCCGCTGAATTGCTGACTCACAGCGATAGGTCTGCTTCCGACCCAATATAGATACACGGTCCCGAGTTCCATTTGAGCCATTATTTATGTAGCGACTTCGGGTTATATTTACGACCCAATCAATTACAAGAATACACACTGGGGAAGGATCATGAAGAGATGTTTGTTGGCTTTGGCTTCAGTCGGGTTGGCTGTATGTTTCGGGCAAGTGATAGCGAAGGAAATTGTCCACGACGCCGAGTACTACATCCTCAAGTCTCAAAACGGCGAACAGTGGGCCGCCGAGGATGAAGAGATCAACGCCATACTGGCTCAGATGAGGGAGAAATTCGGCCAGCCGCCCAACATTGTCTACATTCTGTGGGATGACACGGCTTTTGGGGCAGTCGGTTTTCCGGGTCTGCAGAAGAATTTCGGCTACGAAACGCCCCACCTCAACCAGATGGCTGCAGAAGGCATTAATTTCACCCGCATGTATTCCGAGCCGGCCTGCACGCCGACTCGTGCTGCATTCCTAACCGGACGTATTCCTGTGCGCCATGGCATGGGTGTTGTCGGTATGCCTCACGAGTTCTCGGGACTCAGAAAAGAAGAGGTCACGATCGCCGAGGTGTTGTCCGAGGCCGGTTATGCAACTGCTCATTATGGCAAGGGGCATCTGGGCGATATCGAAGAAAGTTACCTGCATAACCAGGGCTTCGACGAGGCGTTGTTCACACCGATGAACCAGATCACGTCCCTGTATAACCAACAGGGCACGGCAGTGAATGCGGTGTTGGGTTTTTCGCCCGAGATCTATCCACCTGACCCTTACCAGCTTGACCGACCGGGATTGATCCCTGAGGGCTGGGTCATGAATATCGAAGGCAGGAAGGGTGAGCAAGGTAAAGAATGGTGTGGCACATCCAGCGAGTGCTACGAAAAGATGGATCAGGAGTCCGAAAAGCGCTCAATTGAGTTCATCCGCAAGAATGCCAAGGCGGGTAAACCATTCTATGTTCAATACTGGCCAAACTTTCTCAACTTCATCGCACCGGAAATACCGAAGAAATCACTGTCCGGACTAAAAGTGCCGGGTGCCTTTAAACAATTGGATGCATACGTCGGCACGCTGATGGAAGAACTCAAGGCGCTGGGCATTGCCGAGAATACGGTCTTTATTGCCATGGCCGACAACGGCCCGATGGTGCACAGTCCGCCGCCGGGCTGGGGAATGCTGCCGATGATCTACCGCGGCGGCAAGGGCGACTTTACCGAGGGTGGAGTGCGCGTACCGGCCTTTGCGTGGTGGCCCGGAGTAATTGACGAGGGTCAGGTTGTTGGTGACATGATACATGTGACGGATCTTTACACGACGTTTGCCCGGCTGGCTGGAGCAACGAAATACATTCCAACCGATCGTATCGTTGATGGACTTGACCAAACCGCACTGTTGCTGAATGGCGATACTCACGGTCGACGTGACTCTGTATTTATTTACACCGGTCATGAGCTAGCCGCTACTGTTAAGGGTCGTTACAAGCGACACTGGATTGGCGCGGGTGAGGCGGCCGCCGCAGGCACGCCGGAGGCCTATTACGACCTGTATATGGATCCTCGGGAAGAGAACCCGCAGCTGGTTCCACTGATCCATACACAGGGTCAATTCAACCAGATGGTTGCTCGTCACCAGTTGTTCAAGAAGAAATATCCTGACGTGTCGAATGCCAAAGGCATTCCTTACACAGGTTTATCTAATGCTCGCCCCGAAACCAAAGCGATTGCAGATCGAGTCAAGGCGGTCGCTGACAGCATGCCTTTTGATATCAGGGAATATTTGGAGTTTGAAATTCCGGGCAGCGATTCCGTTGGGGATTGGGGTAAATAGGCACTTCGTTTTACCAATTGATTAGCCCCGCTTCGGCGGGGTTTTTCTTTTTCGCCGAATGTCTGCTTCGGACCGGAAGCAGGCGCCAAGGCCACTGATTTGCCGCCTCACAGCGATAGGTCTGCTCCCGACTGCGATCTCAACCGGTCGATGCAACACATGCGTTTCAAATCAGTGAACACCGGCGCCCGTCACAAATAAGTGTCGGCAACCGTCATATTGAAGGCATTTGACAAAATCGTACATCTGCGCCACCATCGATGAGCGCTCAAGCTGATAAATCCAGATAATACAAAGGCTTGGTACAGGGACCACTGTTCCGATCAATCAATAATCAGAATCGGCCCCTCAGCAGTGGAGGAGTGAATGCCAAAGTCTGAGCACCCCAAGAAAAAGGCCGATGCTGGCAAAACGAAGCAGCAATTGGTCGACGAGCTGAACGCACTTCGGCGCCGTTTACCGATCGACAACGACCTGCAGAATGAGCTTGTCGAACTCAGGCGCAGTGAGGCGCTGCTCGCGGGCATCCTTGATATCTCATCCGATGCGATCATTTCGATCGATGAAAATCAATGCATCACTCGCTTCAATAAGGGTGCGGAGCAGATCTTCGGGTACAGCGCCCGGGAGATGGTTGGCCAATCGCTGGAGACGCTTTTGCCGAAGCGTTTCAGGGGCAAGCACAGAAAGCATGTAGAAGGTTATCGAGGATCGGCAGGCGCTAGTCGACTGATGAATGAGCGGTCAGAAATTGCGGGGTTGAGAAAAAACGGCACTACGTTTCCGGGAAGGGCATCGATTTCCAGGGTAGAACAGGACGGCAAGGTTACGTTAACGGTTTTTCTGCGTGACATTACTGATTTCAAGCGTATGCAGGATGAGTTCCAACAAAGCCGGCAAGAGCTTGCGCACGTGGCCCGGGTTGGACTGCTGGGAGAAATCTCGGCATCGCTGGCCCATGAACTCAATCAGCCTCTTGCGGCCATCCTTACCAACGCCCAGGTGCTAAGGCGGCAACTTCATTCGGCTCTGGATAGTCCTGAAGGTGCGGATGAGATCGTCTCGGATGTGATCGACGATGCGCGACGGGCGGCGGACGTGATACAGCGGTTGCGAGCACTGTTAAAGCCTGGGAAGGAGACGGTTGAGTGTATTGACCTCAACAAAATTGTTGCCGAAGTCATCGAACTGCTGAGCAGTGAGATCGTCATGAGGCAGGCACACCTGACGATGGAGCTGGAACCGAACCTCCCCATTGTCTCTGCCGATCGTGTTCAAATACAGCAGATCCTGTTGAATCTTTTTTCTAATGCGATCGATGCGATGGACGAGATCGACCCGGCTGATCGACATGTTCTGATTCGTACGAGTCGGGCTGGTTCGGATCAGGTGGAAGTCTGTGTTAAGGACAGTGGGACCGGGTTCAAAGCGGACGCATTGCCAAGGCTTTTTGAGCCGTTCTACACCACGAAAGAACAAGGGATGGGTATGGGGCTCGCCATTTCGAAAACCATATTGCAGAGTCATGGGGGTCAAATATGGGCAGAGAATAACCGCGGCCCGGGCGCCCGGTTCTTTTTTACCCTGCCGGTGGCGGGCGTTCCCGCGGCGGCTGATGCGCCCAGGGCAGAGCAAGAGCAGGCCGACACGGTTACGGTTTTCATCGTGGATGATGATCCGTCAGTGCTCAAGGCCATGGGGAGGCTGATCGGCTCGGCCGGCTACGCCGTCGAGACCTTTACGTCTGCCGAGGCGTTCCTGCAGCGTGGACACCTCGATGGGCCGGGTTGCCTGGTGGCGGATCTGCACATGCCAGAGAAGACGGGTCTCGACCTGCAGACCACGCTCAACGCACGGGACTACACCCTGCCCATCATCTTCATTACCGGTGCCGGCAACACTTCAACCGGCGTGCTTGCAATGAAGCAGGGCGCCGTGGATTTTCTGTCAAAGCCTGTCGATGACGAGGAGCTGTTGAGGGTCATTGCCCGCGCCGTGAATGCAGATAAGCAGGCCCGGGCTCAATATACGCAACACGTGGTGGCAAAAGAAAAGGTTGCGAAGCTCACGGCCCGCGAGGTCGAAATCCTGGACCTGGTCGTCAAGGGCATGCGGAATAAGCAAATTGCCCATACGCTGGGGATCAGCGAGAAAACGGTCAAGGCGCATCGCGGGCACGTGATGCAGAAGGTAGAGGCGGCCACCGTGGCCGACCTGGTCCGTATTTCGGAAATTGCCGCCGCCAGCCCGTAATCTGCCTGACAATTGCGCGCCATCGCGCCTTCGGGCATAGGACTAAGGTCCAATACCCGCCGCCGAACCAAACGCTTACCCTCTGCGGATGGTCGAAGCTCCCAAGCTAATCTGTATTGTTGATGACGACACGTCGGTACGACGTGCGTTAGGTCGTTTGACCCGGTCATTCGGTTTCGACGTTGAGACCATTGCCTCCGGTCGCGAGTGTCTGGATGGGGCCTATATTGACCGGGCAGACTGTCTCGTGCTCGACGTGTCGATGCCCGGCATGGATGGGTTTGAATTGTACGCCTTGCTGCAGGCATCGGGTCGAGACGTTCCGACGGTATTTATCTCTGCACACGATGACGAGGGTTACGGCCGAAAGGCCCGGTCGCTCGGCGCTGTTGCATTTCTGAGCAAGCCCTGCGACGAGAAATCACTGATGGAGGCGATCAATAACGCGATCGCCTCAAAGGATACGCCAGGGAAAAACGAAATTCATTGAATAGCGGGGAACCCACGAAAAATAGATTTCGAATACATTTTGATGATTGATCGATTGATGCGAGGAGTAAGACGATGCTGACACCGAGAAAAAATTTGAAACGAAAACCGGGCTGCTACTCAGCCTGATAACGTCGCGCATTTTCAGCACGACGACACTGGCAGCTGACAAGCCGAACATCGTCGTGATCTGGGGCGACGACATCGGGCGGAGCAACATCAGCGCGTACACGCATGGGCTGATGGGCTATCAGACGCCGAACATTGATCGCCTGGCAAAAGAAGGGATGATGTTCACCGACTACTATGCCGAGAACAGTTGCACGGCGGGTCGGGCGGCGTTCATTACCGGACAGAGCGTCTTTCGCACGGGCAACAGTAAAGTTGGCCTGCCCGGCGCGAAGCAAGGCCTTAATCGAAAGATGCACGATTGCCGAGCTGCTAAAGCCATTAGGCTACGCGACCTGGCAGGGCGGCAAGAAATCACCTTGGAGACCGCAACGAATACCTGCCCACGGTACACGGCTTCGATGAATTCTATGGTGTTCTCTATCACCTGAATGCTATGCAGGACATTTTCAGTTATGACTACCCGCCGCCGCCTTTCCTCGAAGAGCAGGGCCCACGCGGTGTCATCGAATCCCGCGCCAGTGACAAGGATGACCCGACGGTCGACCCGCGTTTCGGCAAAGTCGGCAAGCAGGTCATCCTTAGCGACAAGATGTGGAAAGAGGATGAGATTGCCTACTTCGACGACAAGGTCTCTGTGCGGGCGCAGGAATGGATGGAGAAGACGGTTAAGGCTGACAAGCCCTTATTCATGTGGATCAACTTCACCCACATGCACCTGTGGACCTACACCAAGAAAGAAAGCCTGCATCAGTCGGGACCGGGACAGTCAGCCTATCACGATACGATGATAGATCATGACAAAAACGTCGGTGAGATCCTCGACAAAATAGACGAGCTCGGCATCGCCGATAACACGATCGTCATCTACGGTACCGACAACGGCCCGCACATGAACACTTGGCCGGATGGCGGCATGACACCGTTTCGCGGTGAGAAGGATATGAACTGGGAAGGTGCATTCCGCACCCCAGCCTTTGTGCGTTGGCCAGGACACATCAAAGCCGGAACCATCTCCAATGAGATCATGTCAAATCTGGACTGGATGCCGACACTGTTGGCCGCAGCCGGGGACGCGAATGTCAAGGAAAAGCTGCTGACCGGTTACAAGGCTGCTGGCAAGACGTTCAATTTACATCTCGACGGTTACAACTTTCTGCCCTACCTAACCGGCAAGGAAGCGAAAGGACCGCGCGAGGAATTCTTCTACTTCTCCGACGGTGGTGATTTGATGGCACTTCGCTATCGAAATTGGAAGATTGAATTCGCTATTCAGCCAACTCCAGGAACTTTCAAAGTGTGGCAGACAGAGTTTACGCACCCGCGGATGCCCTACATTTATAACTTGAGAACCGATCCGTACGAACGCGCGACCATCACCTCGAACAGCTACAACAATTGGCTGATCGAGCACACATGGGCGCTGGTGCCGGTGCAGGGGTTTGTTGGGGATTTCCTGGCTACCTTCAAGGATTATCCACCGCGTGCCAAAGCCGCGAGC
>PVMK01119187.1_pt1 | contig 26886 bp, 23 predicted proteins | sample 1853481 | NCBI WGS metagenome assembly PVMK01 (sample SAMN08533507, study PRJNA380276) | Marine sediment metagenome, whole genome shotgun sequencing project. | reverse complement strand
CGGAATATCAGTACCCTTTAATTCAACGATGTCTTCTGGTGAGACAAAAAAGCCGGGTTTATCGATAGGCCGTTCATTGACGAGAACCTTTCCTGCCATGATGATGGCCTGCGCTCGCTGGCGACTTTTGGTCATTCCTTTTTCGACAACGATTAAATCAAGTCTGTGTTTTTTTTGGGTCACTTGATACAGATGATAATTGATGATTGATGCGTTAAATGATTCCCTGAATTTTGCTATCCGAGAGTGGAATTCAGCAATTTTTCAAATGGAACATCTGATTATACGGCCTGGCTGTTTGGCCATTCAACAAGCCGATTCCCGGAAGAAGCCACCAATCGTTTGGCGGTTTCAACAACAGCCGCAGCATCAATGCCATATTTGGATCGCAGAAGTTTTTGCGGGCCATGCTCGACAAATGTATCCGGTATGCCTATGCGTTCCAACTGAAAACCGGTGATTCCGCAGTCATTGAGGCCTTCTAAAACTGCACTGCCAAACCCTCCCTGGCGAATATTTTCCTCAACCGTAATGATTCGCGGAATTTTTTTTGCCAGTGAGCTGATGAGGTCAATATCCAGGGGCTTTACAAATCGGCAGTTTACCACAGCCGCTGAAATGCCCTGTTTGGACAACTCAGAATGAGCATCCAATGCTTCAAGAACCGTTCGGCCAATAGCCAAAACAAGAACGTCTTCACCTTCTTTCAATAATTGACCCTTACCGATGGGAATGGGCTGAATGTCTTTTCCGAAAATAGCCCCTGTGCCCGCTCCTCGAGGATATCGGAGGGCAATCGGTCCGTTATATTTCAAAGCCGTAACCAGCATCCGCCGCATCTCATTCTCATCTTTGGGGGCCATAACCACCATGTTGGGCAGATTTCTTAGATAGCACAGATCAAAAAGGCCATGATGCGTGGAACCGTCTTCGCCAACAATGCCTCCGCGGTCAATGGCGAAAACGACATGCAACGACTCCAGACAGACGTCATGCAGGATTTGATCATATGCGCGCTGTAAAAAAGTTGAGTAGATCGCAACCACCGGTTTAAGGTCTTCAGTGGCCAGGCCGGCAGCAAAAGTGACGCCGTGCTGCTCTGCAATTCCGACATCAAAAAATCGTTCGGGAAACATCTCTGAAAATTTTGCCAGACCCGTGCCTTCAGGCATCGCAGCGGTTACCGCAATTATCTTTTCATCTTCTTTTGCCAGCTGCACCATCGTGTCGCCAAATACCTGGGTATAGGAAGGGTATGGGCTCTTTTGGTCTAAACAATTGCCGGTTTCGACTTCAAATTGCGTGCAGCCATGAAAATGAACGGGATTTCTTTCGGCTGGCGGATAACCTTTGCCTTTTTGAGTGGAAACATGTAAAAGAACCGGTTCCCTCAGATGCTTAATATTTTTCAATATATCAATTAAATGATTCAATTTGTGTCCGTCAATCGGACCAAAGTACTCGAAATTAAAGGCTTCAAACAGCATTCCCGGAGTGACAAAAGCTTTCAGGCTTTCTTCGGTTTTTTTAACCAACTGGTAGATGTCGTCACCAAATTTAGGAACAGATTTTATAAAGTCACCCAATTCTTTTCTCAATTCCTGTATTCTCTTCCCGGAAAACTTGCGACTCAGATAAGAGGATAGGGCGCCGACATTGGGAGATATGGACATCTCATTATCATTCAGAATAACGATGAGATTCTTATCTTTATGGGTATCTCCGGCCTGGTTAAGTCCTTCATAGGCGATCCCGGCGGTCATGGAGCCGTCACCGATGACCGCAATCACCTTGGCATCTTCATCTTTTATATCTTTGGCACAGGCGATGCCAAGGCCGGCGGATATGGAGGTGCTGCTGTGTCCCGTTGTAAACGCATCAAAAGCACTCTCGCTGCGGCGGGTAAATCCGGAAATTCCGTTAAACTGGCGCAGGGTATGAAATCGATCGCGTCGACCGGTAAGCAGTTTGTGGGCATAGGCCTGATGCCCGACATCCCAGATGACTTTATCCCGGGGGGTATCAAAAACATAATGAATCGCAATTGCCAATTCGACAGTCCCCAGACTGGGGGCCAGATGACCGCCGGTTTTGGATACCACATCGACAATAACTTTGCGAATTTCTTCTGCCAGTTCTGGAAGATCATCGCGTGATATTTTCTTCAAATCAGTCGGCGAATTTATTTTTTCCAATAAAGCCAATTTATAGTTGCTCCTCTTTTTTTTATTTGCTTTTCTCAACTTTTGAATAATAGTTTATTTTTTTCTTTCGACTATATACTTTGCAATTGCGCGCAAAGGCTCGGCTTTTTGATCAAATGATTCAAGGGCCTGCAATGCATTTTCTACCAGCTTGCCGGCAAAATCTTTAGATTTTTTAAGGCCCAGCAGGGAAGGGTAGGTGCTTTTATTGCGAAGTTTATCGGTTCCCACAGCCTTGCCCATAATTTCGGGATCACCTTCGACATTTAAAATATCATCTGTAACCTGAAAGGCAAGACCAATGTTTTGAGCGTAGCTTTCAAACATTGAAATTTTATTCGAATTTAAACCACCCAATACAGCTCCACTGCTTATGGACGCTTCGATTAATGCACCGGTTTTTAATCGATGCAAGGATTTCAATTCAGCCAATGTCAGCTGTCTTCCTTCAGAAGTAATATCCAGCATCTGGCCTTGAATCATACCGCAATAGCCGGCTGCATATGAGATCAACCGTATGATACGCAACCATTTTGCGGCCTGTTCTGCGTTACTCAATTCAATGGAAGCAAGTGTTTGAAACGCCAACGTCAGCAAGGCGTCTCCGGTAAGGATGGCAGTAGCTTCATCAAAAGCCATGTGACAGGTCGGCTTTCCTCTACGCAGGGCATCGTCGTCCATAGCGGGAAGGTCATCGTGGATCAGCGAGTAAGTATGAACCATTTCAAGAGCACAGGCAGCCGGCAGGGCATCTTCAGGATTACCGCCGGCCGCTTCGGCCGCAGCCACGCATAACACGGATCGAATGCGCTTGCCCTTCGCCATCAGAGAGTATGTCATGGCCTCAAGGATGCGGTCAGGCTTGTCTGATGTTTTTAAAAAGGATTCTAACGCACGGTTAATCCGCTTTTTCTGGGATGTAAGATATGAATCCAGGTCAAGCATAAATCAAAATTTAGTAATTATATACCATGCCGGTTAATGCCTGTTGCTCGCTCCTGGTCGCAGGCTACTAGAAATTTGCCCTTAGCGACTTGAAGATTCGATGAAACGGATTTTAGCCCTATGAAGCTCAGTTTGGTAGAATTATCAAGATTCCAGAGACCAGAGGCCAGGAGCATGCCAGTTAATGGTCAGTCGCCATTTTCTTCATCTTCAGACATAAACGGCCTTTCGGCAATCCGGCCTTCGGAGTTTTTCAGCAAAATAGAGACTTTTTTTTCGGTTTCGTCCAGCTTTTCAGAGCATAATTTTGTCAGCTTCATACCTTCTTCAAACTTTTTAAGTGCTTTTTCCAGGTGTAGATCACCGTCTTCGAGTTCCTGGACGATTTGCTCAAGCTGTTTGATTGATTGTTCAAATGTTTTTTGGACCATTTTCAGATTTTCCCTTTATTCGGCAAGTTAACGTGCCTTTTGCAACCATCACTTCAAGATCCTGGTTAATGGAAACCATTCGCGGATTCCTGACCACTTTTGAATCAGGAATTGTGCGGGTAATACTGTAACCCCTTTCTAAAATTGCAATAGGGCTCAGTGTCTCCAACCGTGCGCTTAGCTCACGTAAACGGGCAGATTTGTTTTCTAATTCTTTATTAAATGTTTTCAATATCTTATATAAATATTGTTCAATTATTAAGTTAATATTATGAATCTGTGGCTCCGGACTGAGTGCAACCAGTCTATCAAGCCACCACTTATGCTGTTCTTTTTTGCGATCCAAAAGCATTACAAAATTCCGACTGAGTCGGGAGGCAAAATCATCCAGCCGCAGTCGCCAGTCCTGAATACGCTTCTTTGGATCAACCAATCCTTTGGCAAGATCAGTCAGATTTCGCCTGAAACGCTCAATAACGTTGCATATTCTATACTCAAGCGCAACAAAATTATCATTAACCATCCGTAATAATTCATTTTTTACAGGAACTGCCAATTCAGCGGCTGCCGAAGGCGTTGGGGCTCTTAAATCGGCCACAAAATCGGTAATCGTATAATCGGTTTCATGGCCAACTGCTGATATAACCGGAATCAGAGACCCAAACACGGATCTGGCAACACGCTCGGCATTGAATGCCTGTAAATCTTCAAATGATCCGCCACCGCGAGCCAGAATGGCCACATCAGCGTCAGTCGTTTTATTCAAAAGCTCCAGAGCGACAACGATTTCATCTTCGGCACCATCACCTTGAACTTTGACGGGAAAAATCTGAATGTGCATATTCGGAAACCGACGATTAATAATGTTCAGCATATCGTGAACCACTGCACCGGATGGAGAGGTAATCAGGGCAATTTTTTGGGGCAAAAAGGGTATCGGTTTCTTGTGTTTTTCATCAAAAAGGCCTTCCTCGGCCAGTCGCGCCTTGAGCTTTTCAAAGGCAATTTGCAGAGCGCCGACGCCAGCCGGTTCCATGTATTCCAGAATTATCTGGTACGTACCCCTGGGCTCGTAAACGCTCAGGCGGCCCATACCTGTGATGTTCATTCCATCTTCGGGTTCAAATTTTAGCTTTCGCTGTTGGCCCCGAAACATCACGGCATTGAGCTGTGAGGATTCGTCTTTCAGGGTAAAATAAAAATGGCCGGATGCGGGAATTCGAAAATTAGAAACTTCCCCGATAATCCATACAAATGGAAACCGTTCTTCCAGCAGCAATTTAATATCTGCATTGAGTTCCGAGATTTTATAAACTTTTCGGGTCGTGTCCATCTCTTCAAAATCGTCAGCCCAATCGGTCATATTTTTATCGCTATTACGGGTCATATTCAATTCATCTTAACCCAGTTGCTCGAATCTGTTCACGATAATTCTTGAACGTCTGATAAGTAATATTATGTAAACTTTTAGGCGAAACCTCGGGAATCCTGCCCCTTTGCTGTAAAAAAAAGGCATTTGTCTGCTAGGATATTGATTTCAATTATGGCTCCATATTCAACCGAAGTCGTAAAAAGATTACGCAGGTTAGACAAAAAAAATATTATCCGCAGATTGTGCAGATTATTCAAAAGATAATTTGATATCCGCAGATTACGCAGATTTTCGCAGATTATTATTTAAAAATAATACCATTCCGCCTTTATGTCGCTGAAAAGCAGTTAGAATGTCAAACGGGTACTTTACATCGCTATTTATAGTTATTAATTTCTTTGAAATCTGTGTAATCTGTGTAATCTGTGGATAATATGTATTTCTGCTTTATTTCTCAGCGTATTTTTCCAGCAACTCGCGCACGGCCGGAATAATGTACAGGTCTTCGTGGGGCATCGTTGCCAGTTGGACGGCCAGAATTGTTATTTTCTTACGAATGGATTTATGCTTGTCCATGATAAATAAATTCTGACCTTTAACCGTGCACGGCCGCTTTGGACCTTAAAACCTGCGGTCCTCAAATTCTGTTCGGAAACAGTGATCTGCATGCGCTCAGCCAGATCTTTAAGTTCTTGATACAATTGATCGGGTTTCATTTTAACAGTGGCTGTAAGCCTTGAAAATTGCGCATCGTGTGTTATTATTAACAAACATTACGTAAATAATTACAGGAGGCTATAAATGGAGTCCATATCAGCAAAACAGACACAAGTCCAGGTTCGTGTAAATGATTTCATTCGCAAGGTGTACAATTGGATGGCCATTGGACTGGCGCTGACAGGGTTCATCGCGTATTACGTGGCCAACACACCGGCCTTGTTGAACCTTATATTAGGCAATCAGATTCTATTTTTCGGTCTTATTATCGCTGAACTGGCACTGGTGTTTACCATCAGCGCTCGGGTGCATCGAATGAAGGCTTCAACCGCCACCGCTCTGTTTGTTCTTTATGCAGCTTTAAACGGAGCAACCTTATCGTTTATCTTCATTATTTATACCCGCTCCTCTATCGCTTCAACTTTCTTTGTTTGTGCAGCCACATTTATTGCCTGCAGTATCTATGGCTGGACCACCAAACGCGACCTAACCTCCATGGGCGGATTCCTGACGATGGGTTTAATTGGTATCATCATCGCATCGCTGGTCAACCTGTTTATCCGCAGTTCAGCGATGCACATGATCATTAGCTACATCGGGGTATTGGTTTTTGTCGGTTTGACCGCTTATGATACCCAAAGCCTGAAAGCCATGGCAATTTCACAGCCGTCAGACGTAGGCGCCAGCGCTATACGCAAAGGCGCAATCCTGGGCGCGTTGAAATTGTATTTGGACTTTATAAATCTATTTCTGATGTTGCTGAGAATTCTTGGAAACAGAAACTAACAAGGTCCGCAGATTACTCAGATTTCACAGATTTCAAAAAAAATTAAAGACTGCAAATAACGGTGAAATGTAAACGTTTTGACCTTCTAACTGCTCTTCAGCGCCATAAAAGCGGAAGGCATTATTTTTAAATAATAATCTGCGATAATCTGCGAAATCTGCGGATAAATAATCTGAGTTAATTTGCGTAATCTGCGCATAATATTTATTTCTGCGAAATCTGCGGATACTATCCAAGGGTGGCTTTAACGACGTCGGCGATCTGCTGGCAATACTGCTGGGTTTCATCTTTGTCGGGACCTTCAACCATCACCCGACACAGCGGTTGAGTTCCGGAATAGCGCACGAGTACCCTGCCCTTCTCGCCCAGGATTTTTTCCACCGAACGTATCGCATCCATCAGCGATGCGACGCTCTCAATTGCCGGTTTGTTCTGAACTTCTATATTCAACAAAACCTGTGGGAATACCGCCATGACCTGACTCAATTCGGATAAGGTCATGTTTTCATCGTGCATGGTCTGAATCAGTCGAATCGCCGATAGCATCCCATCACCGGTGGTATGCTGATCTAAAAAAATCATGTGGCCCGAATCCTCACCACCGATCACCGCACCGCTTGCGTTCATTTGTTGCAACACGTAGCGATCACCAACCTGAGTCATCAAATGCCTAATGCCCAGATCTTTTAGTGCCAATCGCAACCCTAAATTGCTCATAACGGTGCTGACAACCAGATTATTTCTCAGTAAGCCTTTGCGCTTTAATGTCCGGGCGCATATCGCTAAGATCCCGTCTCCAGTTATTACCTGGCCTTTTTCATCTACGGCGACCAATCGATCACCATCTCCATCAAAGGCCAGTCCGATATCAGCCTTTTTCGCAATAACGCTATCAATCAAAACCTCAGGGTGTTCGGATCCGCAGTCTGCGTTAATATTTTTACCATCCGGATTTGCACTGATCGCTTCAACCTGCGCACCAAGATCATTGAATAACTTGGGCGCAACCCTATAAGTTGCTCCGTTTGAACAATCCAAAATGATCTTCAACCCATTAAAAAAAGTCGTGTCGCGCAGCGTGCCTTTCAAAAAAGTTAGGTAGCGTTCAGATGCACCTTTAAGGCTTTCAACGCTTCCGGTGTCCCGAACAGATTTTCCATCGACGTTTCCCGTGTTTTCATTCAGCAGAAGATGTTCGATCTCATCTTCCTTATGGTCAGCAAGCTTGTACCCATCGACATCGAAGATCTTAATGCCGTTGTCATAAAATGGATTATGCGAGGCAGAGATCGCAATTCCGGCACTCGCATCGGTTGAAGATGTCAGATAGGCCACCGCTGGTGTCGGTAATACCCCGGCCAGACAGGCGTCGCCGCCTGTGGAACAAATTCCGGACGCCAGCGCATCTTCAATCATGCCCCCCGACTCACGCGTGTCTTTTCCGATGATTATTTTTGCCCGATGGTTAGCATCGCTAAAAATCGATGCCACCGCCCGGCCGACATTTACGATAACGTCTGCGGTCAGCGGGTATTCATTTGCAGCACCGCGGATACCGTCGGTGCCAAAAAGCCTGGTCATAGTTAAATTCCTAGTATCGGATCCGCAGATTACGCAGATTTTCGCAGATTATTATTTATTTTTGTAATGCCTTCCGTCTTTATAGCGCTGAAGAGCCGTAGAAGGTCAAAAAACGCGTACATAGCACTGTTCTTTGCAGTCTTTTAATTTTTTTTGAAATCTGTGTAATCTGCGTAATCTGCGGATAATATTTATTTCTGCGAAATCTGCAGACATTCTTAATCTGAGTTATGCGCGATTCAATTATTATCACCTAAATGATGGAATAAGATTTAGTGTTTCATCTGTTACACGATCAACAATTCCTTGCAGCCATTGGGTGCCGATGGCTGCATCAGATGGCGCCAGCCCTTGAATAACGGAAATATAATCCAGACCTGTCTGCTCGATGCCCGTGTGCACTATTTTGAGAAAAGAATCTCGGTGACCTGCATCGCCTTTTTCGCTTTTTAGCCGCTCAAATAAATCTTTCAGATCAGACCATCTCTGATATAATTCCTGGTTTTGCGTAAAAGCACCAGATGATTGTACACTTTTGCTGCTTTTTTGCGCTTCCACGCTCGATTGTATCTTGTTGCCTAAGGCCTCGAGCCGAGTCATTCGTTCTGAGATCGCCCGATTCAGTTTTTCTTTGAGTCCGGTTAGCAGCGCTTCCGGAAAATCTTTTGAAGTAAACAGGCTACGCACGTGTTGGTACCATTGACTTAAGGCAATCAGATTGGCAATATAAACGATGTTGTTAACGACCACCCGTTTTTCATTTCGATACCTGCCGGGCTTATACGGCAAATTGCCGACTTTTTCTGCCCGGCCCAATAGAAGGCGCCCTGTCCTGAGCTCATCCTTGCGAACAATCGCACCCGCAGCCACCGTGGTCCCGTATGCCAGCCGACAGGGACCCACCAGACCGCCCTGCCCTCCCAGGAATATTGGCGACTGGTTTAACATAACCCCTTTGGGCACATCCCCGATCAGTGAGGCGGTCGCTTTGTCCTGGTTGGGAGTAAAGTTAAAATGAATATAGGAACTGCCCACCTCACTGTGATTTTTACGGCTGGTACCACCGGCCATAAGACAATCGCAAAAATTAATTAAGCTACCCAGGGTAACAAACGGAAATAGGATGGTGTGTTTAGTCCCAACCGTATGCGCCACACTCGCCTGTTCCTCAAAAATACTTGCTTCGCGTACATGCGATCCCAGACCAGCTTTGGCTTTTGCCAGAAAAACAGCATCTTCAAAAAAACCGCCCTTGAGCTCAACCTCAGGACCGATCTGACAATTCTTAAGGGTAGTTGGCCCTTCGAATCCGATTTTGGCATCTCTTAGAATCAGCGTGGCATTACCGAAAATTTTAGAGCCGGCGTGTATAACAACGCCCTGACCTGAAATTTTATCGACGTCAACTTCTTTGCCGATTTCAATGCTATCCGGACAGTCAATGCGAACTCCCTTATTTATTAACTGTGCTAATTTTGATTCTTTTTGGTGGGTCATGCCGCAACCTCAATGATTCGAAAAGCACCAAGCCTAATTCGTAAATAAATCCGATTCAGGCGGAAAAAAGCAGTCGGTAAGACAAAAGAAGTTATGGGCGAAGAGGCGCCAGGCCTTCCGTTCGTTTTTCAAAACGACTGTCACAGTTCAAACACTCCAGATTCTCGGTAAGGCGTTCGCCACAGAAACATGTCCAGCCGATTTGTTTGGCGGGATTGCCCACAACAAGGGCATGATCCGGAACGTTTTTATTCACGACCGCTCCGGCCCCGATAAAGCAGTACCTCCCAAGGATAGTACCGCACACGACGGTGGCATTAGCACCAAGAGTGGCGCCTTTTTTAACCCGGGTGGGGCGCACTTGATCCATTTTGCGGATGGCTGCCCGCGGATTATAAATATTGGTAAAAACAATAGAAGGCCCACAGAATACATCATCCTCAAGGGTGACACCTTTATAAACGGACACATTGTTCTGAATTTTACATCCCTTGCCAATAGACACCTGCGGTCCAATGACGACATTCTGACCGATGTTGCAGCGCTCACCAACAGTTGAGCCCGATAAGATATGGGAAAAGTGCCAGATTTTGGAATCTTTGCCGATGGTTACATTGTCATCGACTACGGCAGTTGAGTGGATGAATATATCTTCTTCCCCGGTAGATGAATTGGACGCCATGGGTGATAAAAGTCCTTTATGATGGGCCTGGCCGCTATTCATCGATAAACAGACTCTGCGGCCGTCATGATTCAACGAGGTTTGGCTGGCATTTAGAACTTTTAGTACGTTGAGACCCTCCTGGCCATCGGTTATCGGTTTTGATCCATTGGACATGCAATCCAGAAAGTGCTGGCATTCATCCCGCAGCGGCTCTGTTTCGGAAATATCCACCCGTTCAGGCTCCGCTTTGATGGGAATCGGCATGTGGTTTTTCCAATTGATTTGGTGCGGATACAAAAACAGCTTATCTTTCCAGGGCTGGGTGTCATCAAAAACCGCCATTTTGCGATCTCCGACCACAACGAGTTTCTGATCTTTAAAGGGGTGTAACCAGGAAACAAAAATATGCGCCTGGAGTCCGGAAGGAAAATCAAGATGCGTGGTGGTAACGTCAGCAATTTTTTGGTGCAAATAATTACCTCCGGTGGTCAATACGCTCTCCGGTTCTTCTCCGGCCAGAGCAAGAATCATGGATATATCATGGGGTGCAAAAGACCATAAGATGTTTTCCTCGCGTCTGATCTTTCCCAAATTGAGCCGATGCGAATAAATATAATTAATACGGCCCAGTTCTCCGGCAGAAGCCATTTCCTTTAAACGCACAAATACCGGGTGATACTGCAAAAGATGCCCCACCATTAGAATCCTGTCTTTTTCTGCCGCCAGGGAGATCAGTTCCTCAGCCTCTTTATCATGCAGCACAAGCGGTTTTTCCACCAGTACATTTTTCCCGGCCAACAGCGATTCCCGGGCCAGGTTAAAATGGGTCTCGGCCGGTGTTGAAATTACAACGCCTTCAATATCTTCTCTTGTCAGCACATCGCTAAGCGCCAGACAGGTTTCAATATCGGTATAATGACTTTTAAAATCCGCTAGCAGTGATTCATTTTTATCACAAACAAGCTTGAGCGAACCCAGATTATGGAAATTGCGGACCAAATTTTTCCCCCAGTAGCCGGCACCGATAACGGCAACTGAAGTCATTTTACGTTGTTTTGATTTAGGAGATTTTCCCATCAATTCGCTCCAAAGGGTGTTCAAAGTTTAGGGCGTCACTTATCATTCTTCGCTATAATTTCCGCTATTTTCGTTTGATCTTTTTCTTTTAAATACGGATGCATCGGCAGACTGAAGATCCGCCGTGAACAGTCTTCGCTTATCGCAAACTCTCCTTCTTTATAGTCAAGGGATGCATAAGCAGTCTGAAGATGCAGCGGCTTCGGGTAGTAAACAGCGGTGGGGATATCTGCAGCTTTTAGTTTTGCCTGCAGCTGCGAACGATGATTTTCATCTCTGGCCAGAATAGAGTATTGCGCCCAGACAGATTTGACACCGACAGGAACCTGGGGAAGTGTAATCGTTTCCAGACTCATGAGCAACTTACGATACCGATCGGCAACTGTCTGCCGTAGTTCTACTTCTTCCGCAAATATTTCAAATTTTGACAACAAAATTGCAGCCTGCAGGGTATCCATGCGACCGTTGATGCCGGTACGAACATTGTCGTATTTGTCAGTGCCCTTGCCATGAATCCTTAAGGATTTCATAATATCGTAAAGCTCTTTATCGTCGGTAAAACACATGCCGCCGTCTCCGTAACATCCCAGGGGTTTGGCCGGAAAAAATGACGTGCACCCGATATCAGCTAATGCGCAGGCTTTCTTTCCTTGAAATTCAGCGCCAAATGACTGGGCGGCATCTTCGATGATAAAAAGACCGCTGTTCTTAACGGTGGCTTCCAGTCGCTGATAATCGGCAGGCAGACCGAAAAGATCAACCGCAATTACGCCGCGTGGCCTTAAGGGTCCAATATCAGAAGTCCGGGGTAGCGGATGCAGATTCGAATTTTCAGAATTAACCGCCGCGATGGCCTGCTCAAGTTTTGAAGAGTCAATATTGAAGGTTTGTGGATCAATATCCACAAATACCGGTGTGGCACCTAAAAGACCGATGACTTCACCGGTGGAAACAAAGGTAAACGGGGTGGTAAAAATGGCATCTCCCGGTCCGACGTTGTACGCCATCAATGCCAAAAGAAGGGCATCGGTTCCCGATGCGCAAGAAAGGGCAAAACTGGCTTCAATATACTCCGCCAGCTTTTCTTCCAGTAGTTGTATCTCAGGCCCCATAACATACTGACCGTGATCAAGCACGGTCCTAATATTATTTTCAAGGCGGTCCCGAATCCGCTTTTGTTGAGCACCCAAATCAATAAATTGCATTTAGAATACCTTTTCTCTTACTTTTCTTACTTTAGAGTCCACTTACCCTCTGACTTCATCTTTGATACGCTTCACATGCCCGCGACCCAGCCCCTTTACTTCGCAACCGAGTTCAAAATAACGGCGAATTTTTTTATCGTCCAGCAAACCGAAACAATCGATTATCGCAGCGGGCTGGCCGATCATTTTGACAACATCCTCAGGGTCCAGCTCAAGGTAATCCTGGTGCCGAACAGCAAAAATTACGGCGTCGCCAAATTTCAGGACGGCAGCTAAATCTGCCTGGATCCGAATTTCACTCAGTTTGTCCTGGTTGCGGAAAAATTGTTTCATGGAATGATCGGGTGCCGGATAAGTCTCCTGCTTTTCAAGTTCCCACCAGTGCTTTACATACGGATCGGTTACCGCAATCTCTGCACCCATTTCGGTCAATTTACGAACGATAATCTCTGAGCCGCTGTAACGTGTGTCGCCAACATCCTCACGATAGGACGCTCCAAGCAGCACAATCTTGGAAGCGGCAACGATCTTTCCCATGTTGCGCAGCGCATCCCGGACCTGCTGCGGTACTCTTAATGCTCGGGTATCATTAATATCAATGGCCGCGGGGGTGATTTTAAACACGTCATCTTCAAAGCCCATCAACGTGTGGTAAGCCCAGACACCCAATCCGCCATCTTTGGGTAAACAATAGCCGCCGATACCAGGACCTGGAAAAATCATGTTGGAATGGGTCGGCCGTACTTTGATGGCATCAATCACCTTGATCAGGTCCACACCGTTGCGTTCGGCAAATACACTCCATTCATCTAAAAAGGCAAGAATGGTGGCCCGGTATGAATTTTCAACGATTTTACATGTTTCACTTTCAATTGGACGATCCAGCACGGTGAGAGGATATTGTTCCACATTTAGTATTTCGGATAAAAATATTCGAACACGCTCCTTGGCGGTCTCATTGATGCCGCTGCACACCCGCCAGAAATCACGCACAGAGGCCACATAATTGCGACCCGGCATTACCCGCTCAAACGAATGCGCTAAAAGGGGCTCGGAATCAGTTATTCCTCGTTTTCCAAAAGCTTTTTTCATGATCGGATAAGCCACATATTCAGTCGTTCCCGGTGGTACCGTGGTTTCAATTAAAACCAGGCAGTCCGGTTTAATTTTTTCCCCGATAATTTTAAGACTGGCTTCGAGAGCAACGATATCGGCATGACCTTGTCGAACATCTCCGAATGCTTCTTTAAAATAGTCGCATTGGACATCAACTACTACAACATCAGCCAGGCTGAGCGCTTCATAGGTATAAGTGGCAATTAATGTTTTTTTCTTTATGACACAGCGCTCAATGAGAGCTGCTACTTCAGGATCTTCGGCCTCAACCGGTGCGATGCCTCTGTTGATATAGGGTATTTTCCAGTATGACCGGACTGAGGGACGTTGCATTCCAATGACAAATTTGCCGGGTTCGTTGCTTTCGGCATCGACCGAATCGGCAACAACGCCAGCCATCACAGCCCCGACAAAGCCAACGCCCATGACAACAACGATTTCCCTCCCCATTAATCTCTGTTCTTTAACGATCTGTTTTAATCGCTTAAATTCCTTCTCATAATCATTTTCCTGTGGTAATTGAAAAACTTCCCCAGCCGGGCAAACCGAAACTAACGATTCCGGTGGTGAACTTCCCTGTTGATTCGAAATCTGCATGCATAATCTCCGTTCTGGTTTGATGGTTGGAATTTAACAAATGACTTCTATAACTTATCTCAAAAATGCATTTAACACCCGTCGGTACAGTTTTAAACCTATAAAAAGTGCTTACAACAACAAATGAGCTAAAATGCCTAAAATTAGGTGTCGCTGCGCTCCATCTTTTATTATAAATATGATAGAATTCCTCAACTTTAGGCATTTTAGATCATTTTAGGCATTTTAGGCACTTCTAACTTTAGAGCACCTTTGGAACTTTTTTTCTCTGTCTTCCAAGATGAACTGCTAATTTTGAGATAGCTTCTAATATATAGGTATCATATTGATATAGAATTTTATCATAAGGACAAGTTAAATCAAAGACAATTTATTCCCTCTGTCCCTTTGCCTATTTGTCGGGTTCGTGCTTAATTTGATTTATAACTTGAACTTCGAGGCCGAAAGCAATAAGCCTATTTTAATAACCTGAAAATGAGTGGAAGCGGTTTCGTTCAGTCGGAGCCTGTCGCGGAAAATCGAATCCATTTTTAGCGTCGTCAAACTCGATAGATAGGATAGATAGATTGATGAGCTCAGGAGGCAGTAATGGTCCGTCGTTTTCCAGCGTTTCTAATGTGTCTGATGATCCTTATCTTTGTTTTTGCCTGTACAACAACTCCAAAATTTGATTTCCCTCAAGGCACACGGGTGGGAATAATTAATCTTTTGGAACCCTATGCAACGCACCAAAATTTTACCAGTTTCGCAACGAAGAATTTTACAAAGACATACGAAGTTGATTGGGATATGCCGTTGTACACCGAGGATCAATTAATAACCCAGCTGGAAAAGGATGCACGCTTTACAGCAGTTAAAATAAGAGTTTCAAAACCGCATAAGGAAAAAACTCTGCGTTTAAATATAATTGAACAGGTTCTTTTATCCCAAACATCACCACCCACCTTGTCGCCGCAGGGTGCCAGCTTATTAGATACGATTTCTAATCCGTATGATGTTCAAGTTGTCATCGTCATCGGCAGCTATTCCGGTCCCAGCCCTTACAGAAGCGGGGAAGATCAGATTCAGGTTGAAGGATATGGTGTGTTTACCAGAAAGTTGTTTAGCGGCAAACTTGGCAGCGTCTTTGGAGGCATTTTTTCGTTTCGAAAGGCTTATGCGTATGCCCAGATCGGCGTGGTTGTTTACAAGGTACAACCCGTGACTTACATCGCAGCCACCAGAGCGATTGCGAAAGGCCGGCCTCTAAGACCCATCAATGATTTTGACTGGGAAGCAAATATTAGAAATCTTCCCCAAGCCGACCTCAATAAAGCAAAACCTCTTATCCAAGGATACATAGACGAGGCGGTAAAAAGAGCCCTTCGAAATGCCAATCTCACACCTTCCCGGCCTCCCAGGAAAGACACCGGTATAGGTGGGGCCCCTTCGCGATAAATCGCTGACAATTCAAGCCTGAATGGGTTATAAAATTGAATCCGATTCTAAAATTGGTAATTAAAAAATTTATATTAATTTCATAATGTTAATACGCTATCATTATTTTTATTGTTGAAAGACAAACAAAGTTATGATCTAATAATTATCAGTAAATACCAGTTATACCGCTTTCCATAATAATGTTCCGCATGACGGAATTGCGGCATAAGTGGTTGTAGAAAAAAACGTTTGAATACCGGAGCGTTTTTTTGACAACCACTAAAAGTTAGCCTTTACATTAGCCAATTTGATCTTGAAAGGAGTTGTAATTGATGGCACGCATACTTATCATCGATGATGAACCTCAAATTCGTTCGATGCTCCGATTGATGCTGGAACGTGGAGGATATGAAGTCGCCGAAGCCCCTGACGGTATAGAGGGGATCAGACAATACCGGGAGAATCCTGCGGATCTTATCATTACGGATCTGATTATGCCGAACAAAGACGGCATCGGGATGATCATTGATTTAAAAAAAGAGTTTCCCCAAGTGAAAATTATTGCCATGTCCGGTGGCGGGGTTAATCGGCCAGAAGGTTACCTGGACGGGGCAAAAAAACTGGGTGCTACGCGTACCCTGACAAAACCAATCGATAGAGACGAAATGCTGAAAGCGGTTAAAGAAACGCTGAATGATAATACCGCTCCCTCTGAATCGTTGTCTTGATGCATCGTTTACAATTAACCCCCCTTTAACACTGTGATCGCTATCAAAGAATCATCTATTTTGTCCTTCCACCTCGAATCAACACATAACCTGCTAAAAAATAAAGACTATCTTATTTTTGCTATTTACAAATTCTTGCAGAATGTTGTAAAAGTATAATCCTGGAGCCCGCAGACTCATCGATTGCGCTAAACTTAGGGAAGGAATGCGTGAAAAAAATAGCTTTAGTATACCTGGCCATTATCCTGGTCCCATTAAATATCAGCGCTGATATCATTTTCTTTAAAGATGGCATGAAAACGGTTTGCCATGACCGAGCCTGGGAGGAAGATGGGGAAATTAAATGTGAATACAATGGTTCAATCTTAACGTATCAAAAAAATGATGTTCTTCGAATTGAGAAAATAAAAATTGATAAAGAATTTGAAAAGCCGTCTAAGAAAAGCCGTGCTCTATTGAAAACGACCTCAACGCCTGCCAAACAGTCGCCTGAGGCCAAGCAACCTGCGCCTGAAAAGGAATTGCAGAACCTCACGAATAATGCTGGCAGTATAAAAACCAAGGGCCTTATATTTTATAATCCGCGAAGACCTCAAAAATACTGGACCCTCAAAACTGCAAAACATAATACATTTAAAGAGGCAGTTGCAGCGCTTGCCAAGCAGTATGATCGTTCTCCGGACTGGATTCAGCATCATATGGGAAATACCAATGATCTTGATGAAATCCATCGAAATTTAACGAATAGCAAATTAAATGCTCCGGCCAAAATCCAGGAGGTTGATTACGAAAAGGCTCCTGAAATCCTCTTTTATAATCCGCGAAGACCCCAAAAATACTGGACAAGCGCAACCGCAAAACATAATACATTCAAAGAGGCAATTTCTGCACTGGCCAAAGAGTATGATCGTTCTCAGGAATGGGTCCAACAACATATGGGAAATACGAACAATCTTAATGAGATTCATCAAAATTTAGCTAATCACAAATCAGCCGGGCCTTCACAATAAATTCTTGCCGTTACCAACCAGATTTAAAAACCCGTTTACAAACATCTGAGCAGTACATACCGCTAGCCGCCATCAGCCGGCAGGTCTGAACTTATTACCTCCTCCTTTTGTGTTCGCGTCATATTACTCATATTGACAACTCCGTTATTTTCCTGTACGATTTGATCCAATTATATTGTAATATAGACTGGTTATATTACTTGTCGGCTGCACCTTTATAGTGGTTGTCAAAAAAACGTTCCGGTATTCAAACGTTTTTTTCTACAACCACTTATGCCGCAATTCCGTCATTGGGTGTTTTCAAACCGGGTGCGAAGCACCTGGTTACACCCGCACCGATTAAGGCACTGCCGTGCCTTTGTATTTTCCCGCCACTGGCGGCAAAATCCAAGCCCCCCGCTCTGCGTGTGGTCGGTGACCCGGAACATTATTATGGAAAGCGGTATAAAGCCGCTTTTGTCGTACGCAAAGTTTTCGAAAGGACCCGCATTTATGGCTTCGATCAATCGCGATGTGATGGCGCTGATACGGATATTTACCAGCTGTTTGACAGCCGCGTTTTTAATTTTTTTCATTTCTTCACTATCCGGGGAAGATCTAATCAAAAACAACAGCACCATTGATGATCTGGATAGAATCTTAGCGGAGATTACAGTTGAATTAGAAGGTGGCATCGATAGAAGAATCAAGCAACTGGGAGAAGTCCCCGCCATTAATCCCTATAAAAAATTTTATTGTGCCGAATTCGCAAAAGAGATTCATGAAGTCTCATATCTTACAGAAAAACAAAAAATATTATTTGACGCTTATAATGTGCGGAATTTTGAAAACAAATCCAAGCGTCTTGTGGCCTATTCAGAAACGGCCAATATGCAAAGTTTGCTCAATGAGATGGAAATAGTAAAAAGAGAGTTGAAAAATTCTGTCAACCTGGTTGATAAACGACGCAAGAAATATCTGCGTCAACGAACAGCATTTATTATCCTTTTTTTTGTTCTTTGGATAGCTATCTATTTTTACTATAGCCGCGGTATTATCAGACGATAAGTCTAATATTTATTTAAAAGTGTTCACTCTCAAGGATTGTCAAACAAGTTGCTTTCCATCGCCGGTTCTTTGAAGCCTTGTAAAGATTAGATTTTTCTTCGTTCAGACCCGGCAAATGAAAAACAGTCATTGCGCCTGAACGGATCAAGGAAGTCATTTCCCTATGTACCAATCATTCTATAATTTGAAAATAAAGCCTTTCCAAATCACGACCGATCCAAAATTTCTGTGGCTCGGCGAAAAGCATAAAGAAGCTCTCGCGACCCTTAAGTACGGTATTCTTGAAGACAAAGGCTTTCTACTTCTGACCGGTGACGTCGGTACTGGCAAAACTGTGCTAATTCATGGTCTGATGAAAATAATCGATGTTTCCGCTATCGTCGCGGCCATTCCAGATCCAGGGCTGAACAGTCTTGATTTCTTCAACTTTCTTTCCGAAGAATTTAAGATGAATAGACGTTTTGAAAGCAAAGGTGCTTTTCTTATCCATTTAAAACATTTCCTGCACAAGGCTTCAGCTGCCGGCAAAAAGGTCTTATTAATCATAGATGAAGCCCAACGGCTGAATCATGAACTTATTGAACAGATAAGGCTTTTATCAAACATCGAGATGGATAACCGCAAACTGATAAATATTTTTTTTGTCGGACAGGGTGAATTCAACAAAATGCTTAATGAAGAGCGCAACAAAGCGGTCCGACAGAGAATAACCGTAAGTTATCATATCGATCCACTGACCGAACACGAAACGCGTGATTACATCAACCATCGCCTCAAGGTTGGCGGCTGCAACAGAGAACTTTTTAAGCCGGAAGCTGTGCGTAAAATCTATATATTCTCCCACGGGTATCCACGACTGATTAATATTATCTGCGATCATGCTCTGCTGACGGGGTATTCAGGCGGAAAAAAAACCATCGATTCTGCTGTAATTAAGGAGTGTGAAAAGGAGCTTCGAATTCCCATCGATAATGCGAAAAACGAAGGGGATGAACAAGAATTTTTTAATACACAAGAAGGCCCGTTCGCCGCGATTCAAAACCAATCAACAGGTAAACGGATCGGATTTTTTGCTGTTATTGTTTTGCTTCTTCTTTTTACCGGATATATTCTATTCAACTTCCAGTTAAAGGATTCGCCTCGTTGGAAAATGGAAGACATCGCTCCTCAATCTTACGACTCACCTACTTTAAAAGCAAAAGAATCCTTTGTGCCCGGTATTGTCAATGAAGATGAGGAGAAAAAAGACCTGCCGGTTTTAAAACGTTATGATGATACGGCCATTGGAGGTAAAGATTTCCCGGAAACCGGTCAGACTGAAATCGATAATCAATCAGAGCAACTTTCAAAGGTGCCGGAAGTTAGACCTTTTCCGGATCGTAAAATCGTAATTTATTTCAAGCACAACTCAAATGATCTGCCTGATCGAGCATATGAAACGCTCGATCGAATTGCTGAGTTCGTGGTCCATAACCCGGAAGCCAAAATTAATATCAATGGTTATACGGATTCATCCGGCGCTTACTCTTATAATATGAGCGTCTCGAAATTCAGAGCCAACATGGTCAAGGGTTATCTGGTAGGCAAGGGGGTTCATCCCCTTAAAATAAAAGCGTCCGGGTTGGGACCCGAAAATCCGATTGCAAGCAATGAAACGGAAAAAGGAAGACAAACGAACCGACGAGTTGAAATCGAGCTCAATATCGATAATCCGTAGCCCGGATCCTCCGCGTAGCAATAACCATTTAAGGCAGTTCCCTTCAAATAAACTTTTCTTACGTTGGCCGGTTTAGCCAGTTGAGCCGGTTGAGCCCGTCAAAAAAGGAAACATGTTTCATTTTATTCTTTTAACCGGGAAACGGGCTAACGGGAAACGGGCTCAACCTAAGGTCACTTGCCGAATCCGAACTTGGTTTTCAACAACTTCAATGTCGGCGGGCTCACCGGTAGCGCATCGATCTCCTGCGCTGTCACCCACCGCGCTTCAGCCGCATCATCCCCGGCTTTTGGTTCCCCGGTGACATAATCCGCTGCTAAATCTACAATGACATAATGAAACCGAATCTTTCCGGCACTATCGCGATCGATTACGTCAAAAGTATACACGGGTTCTCCTGCCCGAACTGTAATACCGGTCTCTTCAAGAATTTCTCTCTCCGCAGCCTCCTGCAGCGTTTCGCCGATCTCGACACTGCCGCCAGGAATGGCCCAGAGATCTTCAGAGGGCGGCTGTCCCCGGCGGACCAATAGTACACGCTCATCCTTGAATACCACGGCGCCCACAGCCACCCGAGGATTGCAGGGATAATCATTTTTCTGCTGCGACAGACGGTTTTTCAAAATTCAGGTATTCCTTTGCTCAAATCTTCAATTTAAAATATTGGAGTACCGGAGTTATTCATAATTTGGATTTTAGATTTCGGATTTTGGATTTAAGTCCAATCCAATAGCCGGGATCAGCTTTCTACAGTTTTAATCCGCAATCCAAATTCCAAAATCCAAAATCGAGGAGACTCCATCACTCCAGTTGCACCATTGCCCAGAAGTCTGATGCCCTATTGTGTTTGTCTCTGCCCGGACACTTTTATTTTCCGTATGTTATCCGATAAATTACGCCGGCTCTGTCGTCCGATACGAGCAGAGACCCGTCGTTTATGACGATGATGTCCACCGGCCTTCCCCAGGCTTTGTTTTTTTTCAGCCAGCCGTCAGCAAATATCTCATAACGGGCTGTATTGTTTTTGTCAAAGACGGCCTGTGTAATCCGATAACCGATCGGCACGCTACGATTCCACGACCCGTGTTCGGCAATAAAAATCTGATTCCGGTACCGTGAAGGAAACATTTTTCCGGTATAGAATTTCATTCCTAGCGGGGCGACATGAGGATCGAGTTTCATTGCCGGCTGGGCAAATTCATCACAACGTCGTTTTTTGCCGTACCAGGGATCGGGGATATCCCCTGCATGACAGTAGGGAAAGCCGAAATGAATATCTTTTAGAGGGGCATGATGCAGGGTGTCGGGTGGCAGATTATCTCCCATCCAGTCTCTCCCGTTGTTGGTGAACCAAAGTTCCTTTGTTTGCGGGTGCCAGTCAAAACCCACCGTGTTGCGCACACCACGGGTAAAGATCTCTAAGCCACTGCCGTCAAGTTTCAACCGCATGATGGTTGAATAGCGGGGGTCGTCTTTTTCACAGATGTTGCAAGGTGCCCCAACCGGCACATAGAGCATTTCATCGGGGCCGATAGCAATGTATTTCCATCCATGATATCTGTCATTCGGGAATTTATCAGTCACAATGACGGGTTTAGGGGGCGAATGGATCTGTTTTTCAATGTTGTCATATCGCAGTATCCGATTCACTTCCGCAACGTAAAGAGAGCCGTTTCTAAAAGCTACTCCGTTGGGCATATTCAAACCTTTAGCAAGCGTAACGACTTCATTGGCGCGGTAATCTCCGTTGCGGTCCAGCACGGCATATACCTTACCAGCCGCGCGCGTACCCACAAAGAGCATTCCAGCGGGACTCATGACCATTGATCTGGCATTGGGGATATCGGTCGCGTAAATATTGATCTTAAATCCCGGCGGCAACTTTACCAATTCAAGGGGGATGTCGGAGTTTCTTGCGGTCGAATAGCCGGTAGCTGCAAATAGTAGAAAGATAATCAATGCCGGCAACCTGTTAAAAGTGGAGGTAAGCCATTTTTTCATTTCCAACAATGCCTCCTTTCTGATACCCAATAGTTGTTACATTCAAAGCGAAAACTATCAGTTTGTTTGGAATAATCAATCATTAAAGTAGGCATAAAATATGCTCGGACAAGAGCCTCTCCTCTTGACACCGATGCGGCATTTTCATATTTTCCGAGTCGATAGGCTTATGTTAGATCACCGTCTTATTTTCTTATTTATGGGCAATTCATTAGAACTTAGTTCGCTTCGCTCACAATTGGAATGATGTAGGCGGCATAAAACCAGTGTCGCTAAAAGCTACATGCTTTCAATATGTTATATAAATTCCAAGACGTTATAATTATAGGGAACCGTCATGAAATTCCAGTCCAAACTGCCCGATCTTGAAGTTACCATTTTCTCTGTAATGACCCAGTTGGCCATTGAGTACGATGCGATTAACCTTTCCCAGGGATTTCCAGATTTTGATACATACCCCGAGCTAATTACACGGGTGGAAAAATTTATGCGAGAGGGTCACAACCAATATGCCCCCATGCAAGGTGTTATGCCTCTGCGCGAACGAATTGCCGAAAAAACATATGATATGTATGGCGCCCAGTATGATCCGGCAACCGAAATCACCGTCACATCCGGTGCGACCGAGGCCGTTTTTGCAGCGATTTCTGCTGTAGTTCAAAAAGATGATGAAGTCATTATATTCGAACCGGCCTATGACGCCTATGATCCCGTCGTCAGATTAAATGGCGGCATCCCTATATATGTCCAATTAAAGTTCCCGGATTATAATGTCGATTGGGATGAAGTCAAAAATACTGTCAGCAGTAAAACAAAGCTCATCATTTTGAATTATCCGCATAACCCTACCGGTGCGGTTCTCTCAAAGGAAGATATTTCAAACCTTTCAAATATCGTTAAAAATACCAATACGTTTATTGTCAGCGATGAAGCTTACGAACATATTATCTTCGATGGATTGCAGCATCAAAGCATGTCCAGATATCCGGAATTAGCCCAAAGAAGCTTTGTCATCTGCTCTTTTGGCAAAACCTATCACACCACCGGCTGGAAAATCGGTTATTGCCTGGCGCCCGAGCCGCTCTCAATCGAATTCCAAAAGATTCATCAGTACCTTACATTTGCATCCAATACCCCTATCCAGCTGGCTTATGCCGAATTTATGCAAAAAAAAGATTTGTATCTGGACCTGCCCAATTTTTATCAGCAAAAGCGTGATAAATTTTTAAGTCTTACCAGTGAATCCCGCTTTAAAGCCCTTCCCTGCAAGGGAACCTATTATCAAATGCTGGATTATTCGCAAATTTCAAATGAACCGGACCTCGAGTTTGCCAGAAGGCTTACCGTAGAATCTGGCGTGGCCGCCATTCCGCCATCAACGCTTTATCATCAAAAGCATGATCATAAAGTACTCAGGTTCTGTTTTGCTAAAAAAAGCGAAACTCTTGAAAAAGCCGCCGAAAAATTATGCCAGGTTTGAAAAAAATAAATCCCTACCCATCACCCAACATTCGGGCTCAGCAGGAATTGGAACGTCGCATTCTTCTCGGGATGGCCGCTGAGTGGGAAGCGGCACTTCTCAGCTTAGACCTTGACAAACGCCGGCTCATCCAGAGACCACTATTTGCCATCAAGGATTTAAAAACTCAATGGGGAAACTGGTCGCCGGAAAAACGTGAAATCTCATTGAGCCGGCAACTGGTACTAAACTACCCCTGGGATTCGATTCGCGATGTCCTGCTGCATGAAATGGCTCATCAAATCGCTCAACAAATGTTTGACGCGTCTGCGCAAACATCTCATGGACACGCTTTCCAGCAGGCTTGCAAAATACTTCGAATTAGTTCTTCTGCTTCTGCGAATTACAAACCGCTTCAAAACCGTCTTTTACAAGACGCCTCAAATCCGGACGATAAACTCATGCTGCGTATCAAAAAGCTTTTGGCTCTGGCTGAAAGCAAAAACCGTTTTGAAGCCGAAGCAGCCATGGCTAAAGCCCACGAGCTTATTGCCAAATATAATGTGGCGCTTACCCAAACAGATAAACACCGTCAGTTCATTAGCGTTTTTGCAGGCTCCCCTGCCCTGCGCCATCCTCGTGAGGATTATCACCTCGCCAATTTACTGCAGAATTTTTATTTTGTCTGCGGGATTTGGGTGCCGGCTTACGTCATCTCAAAAGGTAAAATGGGCCGGGTTCTTGAAATCAGCGGCATCGTTCAAAACATAAAAATTGCCCAATATGTACATGACTTTATCTGTCATTTTGTTGATACGCAGTGGCTGAAATACAATCAGGAAAAAGGATTGAATCGCTATCGCAAAACCGATTTTGCGGTGGGGATTGTCGAAGGATTTCGTGATAAGTTAGAGTCAAATGTGATGAAGAAAAAAACAAAAACTGATTTTTTTGCCATTATTAATAAGGGAGATCCTCACCTTGCAAAATACTTCAAGTTCAAATATCCGCATACGACTTCGCTGCAAAAAACAGCATCCCATCAGGATGCTGGAGTTCTGCGCGACGGGAAAAAAGTCGGCAAAAAATTAGTCATTGCCAAAGGAATCTGTGAACGAAAAACCGGCAAACTCCGCTTGATAACAGGTACCTCATAAATCATCGCTATTTGACATGTAATATATTGTGGTGTAATTTAAGTCGTGCGGAGCATTTTAAAAATTAAAATTTTCAAACTGTTCGGAATCCGATTTTAGAACTCTGATATATGCCTGGGGGGGTAAAATGAAAGAAATTTACCGATTATTAGCGATCATTTTTATAGTGATCGTTTTAACAGGCCTGATATCAGCTGCTAAAACAGCTGCACAACCCGGTTCATGTTATCTCAAAGCCAACTCCAGGGATGTGTTTGTTGTTGTCTATGAATTGGACCGCTCTGGTAATATGGGTACGATGATTTGGCAAAATAGGATTAATCAGGACCAGGAAGTATTAATCACCGTTCCGCATGCCCGTTTTCTTTATTTTTATAATGACAATCCGGACATCAATCAGCCGCTTAGTGGCGGTTTTAGCAGGTGGTGTGATGGCAAAAGAACAGTTGGGGTGCCGTAAAACCAAATTAAATCGAAGCGACTTTCGCTTGTCCATCTAACCAATAGGGATTGATCTGATCTTCAAAGATGGTCATGGCGGCTTCAGCGCCCTGGCCCGAAGCGGTGACGATCTGCTTGTAGCCTCCTTCCACATCACCGGCTGAATAAACGCCGGGAACCGTGGTGCGGTGCTTGCCGTCTTGCTTAATATAGCCTTCTTCATTGACTTCCAGACCGACCTTCTGAGCCAGCTCCACCGCCGGGGTGTAGCCGATGGCAATAAAGACACCATCGGTTTCAAACTCGGTTGTCTCGTTGGTCTTGCTGTTAAACAGTAAAATCTCGTTTACGCGTTCTTCTCCGCGGATCTCTTTGACTTCCGTGTCCCAGAGTATGGGAATGTTATTATCGATCAGCTGCTGGACCAGAAATTTCCTGGGCGCGCAATTTATCCCGGCGATGGATCAGCGTCAAATCAATGCCCATGTGGAACAGGTGCAGGGCTTCGGTGACCGCACTATTGCCGCCGCCCACCATCACCACTTTTTTGCCTTTAAAGAGCGGCCCGTCGCATGTGCTGCAGTAGCTGACCCCTCTTCCGGACAGGCGGGCTTCGCCGGGGATGTTGAGGTGGCGATGACTGGCACCGGTGGCCAGCAGGATGGTTTTGGTTTGAAATTGTCTGCGGTTGGTCTTGACGGTAAAGGGCGGGCCGGACTGGATATCCACCACCGCTTCACCCTGAAAAATCTGCACGTATTGCAGGGCATGGCTGACCATGATGTCAACCAGTGATTTGCCGCCGACCGACGTAAATCCCGGATAATTTTCAACGATCGGGGTGGTTGCCACCTGACCGCCAAGGGCATCCCGTTCGACAATGGCCGTGCGCAATCCGCTGCGGACCGAATAAATACCGGCGGTTAAACCGGCCGGTCCCCCGCCCACAATCAGTAGATCGGTTTCAATCAGCTCGGCATCACTTTCCGGAATAAAGATGGTCTGGGCTTCCAATTTTTCCAGCGAAAGAACAAAGACTTCTTCCGGTTGTGCGCCCTGCCCGATGAGGACATCGTTGGCAAATGCCTGGGGCACACTCTGGGCCGAATATTGATCGGCCAGTTCCGGTTCGCTCTGAATATCGACAATTTCCAGAGAAACCCTATCCGGCATCTCGATGGCGGTTTTGACTGCATTTATGGCCTGCTGGGGACAGTACGGGCAGGTCGGGCTGACAAATATCTTAATCTGTCGGGCGGAATCAATCCGTTTGATCACCTTTAAGGATTGCTCACTCAGCTGACTTTTCCCCAGACCGATAAGAATCAATATTTCAAGAAACGTTCGGGCCTCTTCTCCCATCGGGGCCCCAAGCCACTGGATGGAATATTTTTCCGGGGCAATCAGCAGTGTGGGGGAATGGGTCACATTCCACTTTTTGGCCAGCTCATGGTCCAGATCATGCTCTCGCAGCGTAATCTTTGGAGCTGAGTTCGCGAAAGGCGCGAATCACCTGCCGGTTGGCATGCGTAAAAACATCTTCGTGCCCTTTGGCGGTAAACAGATAAAGCGGAATTTCATTGGGTAATTGTTCAAAGGTCGCTTTCAGCTGTTGCAGATAAGCTCGACTAGCCATTTCGCTTTCTCTGGGATCCGTATAGGTCGTATCTTGCATTGTTGTCCTTCCCTTTTAAAAATTTGAAACGCTCAATTT
>PVMK01136713.1_pt1 | contig 26894 bp, 23 predicted proteins | sample 1853481 | NCBI WGS metagenome assembly PVMK01 (sample SAMN08533507, study PRJNA380276) | Marine sediment metagenome, whole genome shotgun sequencing project. | reverse complement strand
TGGTGGCGGTTTTACCCGCATCCCGGGCCTTTTGGTAAATCCGCCGTGCGGTTTCCCTCTCCTGGATTTCACCTTCCAGAATTCGATCGCCAACCTTGACCGTCATTCGGTCAACCGCAGCGCCTTGTGGCAATGGAAAACGATAAATTCCCTTCAGCCCAGACATTACCTGCGTTGGTGAACTCCTGGGTGATTGCTACCCGTGCGACCAGTCCGGTAATATCAATCTGGATGCTGGTATCAATTGCCAGTTCGGTATAAACCCCGGAATCACTTTTCAGTTGCAGGCCCCAAACCTGTTCATCGGCAACAGCGGTTTCGGTGCGGATGACAAACAGCGCGAGCAATACTGCGCCCAGTGTTAGCAGGGTGCGGTCTTGCCAACGTTTAATGCGATATACACTGTTTTGACAGCTATTGCTGTGATGTTTCCGGCGGCTGGACATGCTCATGATCCCTTTTTGTGTGTGGTGTTTATTTAACCGCACTGAAATGCGCTTACCGTGGCTGAAAAGTGCCGGGAACAGACCTGAATAAGGCAAAAATATGGCAATAACCGGCTAGTGGCTGTTTGGCCGGGTCGGGAAGCCTTAAACTATGTGCAAGACATGGTTTGCACCTTATGGATAACAAAGAGGATTGATATGCCGCGACGTATCGCGATTGTTGAAGACGAGATTGCTATCCGCCGCAATTTTGAAGATGCTTTTCGCCGCCAGGGTTACCAGGTGAGTGGATATGGCGACCGTGAAAGTGCGCTGAAAGCATTTAGTGGTCGCTTGCCCGATATGGTCATTATTGACGTCGGTCTGGGTGATGATATCGAGGGCGGTTTTGAGCTGTGTAAGGAGCTGCGCGCCATGTCGCGTGTCTTGCCGATCATGTTCCTCACTGCCAGGGATTCCGATGTAGATATGATTTCCGGTCTCAGGCTGGGTGCTGATGATTACCTGACCAAAGATATCAGCCTGCCACACCTGATGGCCAGGGTGTAGCCCTGTTCCGCCGTGTTGAAATACTGTCCGGTGAGCAAAATACCGGCACCTGGCTGGAACGTGGTAGTTTGCAATTGTCCTCTGAGCGCATGGAAGTTCGGTGGGACAAAAAAAATGTTCCACTGACAGTGACCGAACTGTGGCTCGTTCACTCCCTTGCCCGTCGACCGGGCAGTGTCCGGTCCCGTCAACAATTGATGGATGATGCCAATATTCTTGTCGATGACCAGACTATTACCAGCCATGTAAAACGAATACGGCGCAAGTTCAAGAAAGCCGATAAATCCTTTGACAAACTGGATACCGTCTATGGTGCAGGTTATCGTTGGAACGGTTCTGAAGGCTGAAACCCAGATAATACAATGCGCCTGTAATTACCATGAAATTAAGAAACCAGTTACTGGCGCTGTCATTACTGACCCTGTTGTTGCCGTGGTCCGGTTGGAAACTGGTACAGGAGCTGGAAAACTTTCTGCGCGAAGCAGAGGAAAATACACTACTGGCATCCGCACACACCGTTGCGCAGGTATTGCCGCTGGAATACCAGGCTGAACTTAAACTCGCGCGTGGCCAGATTTTGCCGTTACGGCAGTTGGCGAGCGAGCCGGTTCCCTGATGGCTACATAACGGACTGGCCTGAAACCGACCAAAGCCTTGTTTTTGAATCACCCGGGGGACAATTGAAGCTGGACGTGTTGGCTGGACGTTACGGCACGCATTTTTACCTCGCATTGAAAGTTACCGACCCCGGCGATATCAGAGCAACCACATTCAATACCTCAACCAGCGACGCGGACCAGAGGGCCGGTGTGGTGCTGTATGTGCAAAGTAAGCGAGGCCAGTTCAGTTACATGATTTCAACCGAGGCCCCCGGGGCCGTTGACGCTCATCAGCCAGGGTGGCAGAGGCATCCGGCTGGATGCTGCATGGGTGGACGATGCTGACGGATACCAGGTTGAACTGAGCTTGCCGGGAGATGTGGAGCGTATCAGCATCGGTGCCGTGGCACCGGCGTTTACCATGACAGGATTATCTTCCGAGCGATACGCTGGTACCCTTAATGGCCGGCAGCAGGGCTTATGGTTGGAACTGGTTAGCAGGGATGACGCGGTGGCGCGGTGGCTATCAAGAACAGCACCCAAACAGTCCCGCGCCTGGCTGGTGCAGGCCGATGGCTGGGTGATGGCGGATTCCGGTCCGGTGCAGACTGCTGCTGACAGTGAGCTGACCTGGGCGCAACGCATGCTTTACCAGGCTGTGGCCGATTCACGTATGCCGCCCCGTGAAATACCGGCGCTGTGGCCGGTTCGTTTTGAAACGGAAGCGATTAGCAAAGCGCTGCAGGGCGGCAACGGAACATTGTGGAACCGGGATGCCGCCAGCGCGGCAGTTTACAACCTTGTAGCAGTACCGGTCTTTGATGGTGGGGAACCAGCTGCTGAAGTGGCTGGCAAAGTTGTTGGCGCGGTGGTTCTGGAAGTCAGGTCCGAAGGTCTTTTATTGATGACTAATCGCGCACTGGGTCGTTTTTCGTTGATTGCCTTGTTGCTGGTCGTGGTCCTGGCCGCAGGCCTGTGGTTATTCGCATCACGTTTGTCACACCGGGTACAAAAACTCAGCGGCGCGGTCACACACGCCATGGATAATACCGGCCAGGTTTCTGATCTGCCCCTGACCGGTTCTGGTGACGAACTGGGCGAACTGGCACGTAATACCGAAAAACTGCTAAAAGCGGTGGCTGAATATACAAACTATCTGCAAAAACTCGCCGGCCGTTTGTCGCACGAACTCAAAACACCAATTGCGATTACCCGTTCATCACTGGAGAATCTTGCCAGCCAGGACCTGGGCCCGAAGGCACAGCAATACCTGGCAAGGGCACGCGAAGGTTTGGACCGGCAGGCAGCCATCGTGTCTGCAATGAGCGAGGCCCAGCGACTGGAAGGCTCGGTCAGGACGGCTGATTGGGAAACCATCAATATTGGTGAAATGCTGGGTTACAGCGTTGATGCTTATCGAGCGGTTAATCCATCGCGTAGCATCAATCTGAATTTACCCGCTGATGATTTAAAGCTTCGTTGTGCGCCTGATCTGATCGCCCAGGCACTGGATAAACTGGTTGATAATGCCATCAGCCTGAGTGCGCCGGAGTGTGAGATCAACGTTTCACTGCGGAAGAAAGATGAGAATTGTCTGATTTCTGTAGCCAATAGCGGAACCCGCTTGCCCGATGTCCTGCATGAGCAGTTATTCGAATCGCTGGTATCCCTGCGGGAAAACCGTGGCAGCGGCCAGCACCTCGGGCTGGGGCTCCATATCGTCCGCCTGGTTGCCGAGGCACACGGTGGTTCGGTCAGTGCACGTAACCTTCCGGATAAAAAGGGTGTTGAATTCACAATCCGTCTACCCATCGCCTGATCTCGCCTGCTGATTCTTGTTAGAATCTGCTCTTTCCAGCGCGTCTTTGAAACGGGATACCTTTGCGTGAATAACGAACAATTTGAGCAATTTCATTCTGAAGGTTATAACCGGATACCGGTTTACCGTTCCGTGCTGGCTGATTTGGATACACCTTTATCGGTATACCTGAAACTGGCGGAAGGTACCAATTCATATATGTTCGAATCGGTTGAAGGTGGTGAAACCTGGGGCCGATATTCAATTATTGGCTTGCCATGCCGGCGCCGCTACACGATCCGTGGGCATAGCTTGATCATCACTGATGACGGTCAACAGGTTGGTGAGGAAACCGTTGCAGATCCGCTTGCCCGTATCGCCGAACTGCAAAACGAGTTCAATGTGCCACGTCTGGATGAGTTGCCCTTATTCAGTGGCGGGCTGGTGGGTTACTTTGGTTATGAAACTGTGCAACTGATTGAGCCGAAACTTGCAACCGGTGATAAAAAGGATGAACTGGGCACTGCGGATATTGAATTATTGTTATCGGAAGAAGTTGCCGTTCTGGACAACCTGGAAGGACGTTTGTGGCTGATTGTTCATGCTGATCCTGCTCAGCCGGGCGCTTTTAACCAGGCGCAACAGCGACTTGATGAGCTTGAACAGCGATTACGCTCGGCTGGAACCGGTTACGGTCTCAGGGTGTCGGGTGAAGCGGTGGAAGAGGAAGATTTTTCCTATGGTTTCAACCGTGAGGACTTTATCGCCGCGGTTGAGAAAAGTAAGGAATATATCCTTGCCGGCGATATTTTCCAGGTGGTTTTGTCGCAACGCATGAGTGTGCCTTACCAGGCTCGACCACTGGATGTTTACCGTTCATTACGCGCACTGAATCCTTCACCCTATATGTATTTTATCGATCTTGGTGATACGCAGATCGTTGGTTCATCACCGGAAGTATTGGTACGCGTACAAAACCGCCGGGTCACCTTGCGACCGCTGGCAGGTACACGCCACCGTGGCAAAACGGCTGCCGAGGATCAGGCACTGGCCGAGGAATTATTGGCGGATCCAAAAGAATGCGCTGAACACCTGATGCTGATTGACCTGGGCCGTAATGATGCGGGTCGGGTCGCAAAAACGGGTAGTGTGGAAATGACCGATCAAATGGCCATTGAGCGTTATTCCCATGTCATGCACATCGTCTCGGAAGTGCAGGCCGATCTTGATGATGGACTGTGCGCAATGGATGCAATCAGGGCCGCGTTCCCGGCCGGAACCCTGTCAGGTGCACCCAAGATCAGGGCGATGGAGATCATCAACGAACTCGAACCGGTCAAACGCAATATTTATGCGGGTGCCGTCGGTTACATCAGCTGGCACGATGATACAGATCTCGCCATCGCCATTCGCACGGCAGTCATCCACGAAGGTAAGCTGCACGTACAGGCAGGAGCAGGTATCGTGGCCGATTCGGATGCAGATACGGAATGGGAAGAGACCCGCAACAAGGGCCGCGCACTAATTACGGCAGTAGACCGGGCATCACGAGGTCTGTAGAACCGTCATTCCGGACATTCCATCGAACGTCATCCCGGACTTGATCCGGGATCCATTTTGAGATACCGCCAGGGCAGGAACAAATAAGTTAAATGCCAACAGCTAATCTGAAGCAGGACATAAATAACCCTGGCCAGCCTCCAGGCCGGCTCCCGGTGGTTCAGGCCAGCCTCTCGGCTCGGTTCCCGTCCTCACCTTCCGTCACCTTCTCCATCACGGCAAAACCTGCTGCGACTCTGCCTGATTCGCAGTATCGTAATTGTTGGTCTGTTTGCAATTGTATTGTGGTTTCATTTTTATGGCACGATCACCTTACCTTCGTTGCCGTTGTTCTTAATCCTGTTGGTGCTGGCGGTTGTCAATGCCTTGATTTTCCTGCGGCTCCGCTCTGACTGGCCAGTGAGCGAAAACGAGTTCTTTGCCAATTTACTGCTGGATGTCATCTTTCTTACACTGGTGCTTTACTTCACGGGTGGTTCCACCAACCCCATTGTTAGTTATTACCTGATACCGCTGATCATCAGCGCTGCGGTTTTGCGACCCGTGCATACCTGGTTTATTGCCTTTTTAAGCATCTCTTTTTATACCTTGTTGTTGTTTTACTACCAGCCGTTGACCCTGTTCACGATGTCCGGTCATGGTGCCATGACAAGCGCCCACCTGGTGGGTATGTGGGTTAATTTCGGTTTCAGTGCGCTGCTTATTTCCTGGTTTGTTGTGCGTATGGCCGAAACGCTTAGAGAGCAGTCGCACGCCATCGCACGTAACAGGGAGGATGGGCTCCGGAATGAGCAGATCATCAGCGTGGCCAGTATCGCTGCAGGCACCGCTCACGAAATGAGAACCCCGTTGGCAACCATGGCCGTAACTGTGGATGAGATCGGTTTTGAGCACCCGGAGCTCAAGGATGAAATGAACGTACTGGCACAGCAAATCGAGCGTTGTGACGCGGTTCTGCGTGAACTGGTTTCAACCACCACTGACGATAGCCGGATGATCGTTACCGAAGTCGGGGTTTTGTTGAAAAACCTGTTGGAGAAATGGAGTCTGGCCCGGCCCGAGATCAAGCTGGAGACACAGATTCCAGCACAGGTATTAAAGCTGGAAATTCATTACGACCAAAGCCTGCAACATGCCCTGACAAGCTTTCTGAACAATGCCGCTGATGCCAGCCCGGAATTCGTATCACTACGAATTGGTTCATCGAAGGGTTCAATACTGATCACTATCGAGGATCACGGATCTGGAATTCCCGCTGAAATTGCCGGAAGCCTGGGCAAAACCTATGTCAGTCGCAAACAGGGTGGTCTTGGTCTGGGCGTGCTGCTTAGCCAGGCCTCTATCGAGCGCCTGGGCGGTGAGGTAACATTGACTGGACTACCGGATTCCGGAACGCGACTGGAAATACGCTTCCCGGTGCAGGAAACCATTCAAAATGGCTGATCAGGGTATGAACAAAGATCGCTTGTTGCTGGTGGACGATGATGAAATCTTCCTGGGTGTGCTGGGCAAGGCAATGGGCAAGCGCGGGTACGATGTTTTGATGTCCAACGGTATTACGGATGCGTTGAGTCAGGCACGGAAAATGAAGCCGGCCATGGCCGTTGTTGACCTCAAGCTGGGAGGTGAATCAGGCCTTGATCTGATTCCACTTTTGATAGACATCAACCCAAAAATGAATATTGTTGTACTCACCGGCTACTCCAGTATCGCTACCGCGGTAACAGCTATCAAACGGGGTGCGGCCGATTATCTAAGCAAACCCGTAACCGCTGGCGATGTAATCAAAGCACTTTCGGGCGAGTCGCAACGAACCGAAATGCTGGAGGAGTTCAGCCCGATGTCGGTTGAAAGAATGGAGTGGGAGCACATTCAGAAAGTACTAAAAGAGAACGACGGCAATATCTCTGCCACGGCCAGGAGTCTTGGGATGTACCGGCGTACCTTGCAAAGAAAACTGGCAAAAAAGCCGGTTGCAGAATAAAAAAACGCACCGTCATTCCAAAACGCACCGTCGTTCCAAAACGCACCGTCATCCCGGCGCACGCCGGGATCTCCTTCCGTTTACCAGAATTTCAAAAAGAGCCTTTTTCAACCTCCAGATAGCCCATGGAGATCCCGGCGTGCGCCGGGATGACTCAGCTTATTCCGCGGTCGTTTTCTCAACTGAGAGAGCAATCGCTTCGGTATAGGTGATCACCACAAGATCGCCAACCGCAGCTTTTTTAAGGTTCTCCGGATTACGGGCCTCGTATTCCTTGATTTCGCCAGAAGGGCCTTTCAATTTGAAAGTATTGGCTTCGAGGTTAATTTCCTCGACAGTTGCTGTAACCACCAGGGCATCAATCGCAGTCAGGGCAGGCATATCGCCTTCTTCTGAACGGCCTGCGACTGTAAGTCCTCCGGCACCGGGCTCGGTCCCGTCATTGGCAAAGACTTCGATTGACATGCTTTGCACATATTCCGCCATGACGATATCGCCAACATTAACCTGACCCAGGTTACGGGCGTCTTCGCTGGCAACAAAGCTCACAGTATCGCCTTCCGGTCCGCGCAGGGTTACTTCACGTGTCTCTTGATTGATGGCTTCTACCACCGCCGTGAGTACGACTGTCTGGCTGGTGTGCATGGACGGCTTGTCCGTGACCGGTGCTGATTCTTCCGACCAACAAGGTGATGAGGCAAACAACAGTAATGTTGCGAGCAGGATTAAGGACTTATTCATGTAGTTTCTCCGTGATTTAAGGGTTTTGGAATGCAAGCCAACCATTATATGTTGTTTCATACGGAATACCCAAATAGACAATTCAACTATTTATCGCGCGCTTAATTGCCTTATAGCACCCCGGGCGCGAAAGAATGCGAACGCAAATGATTATCATCTGCACTATACTCGAAGGAAGGACACGGAAAGTCACTGTCCCCGAGATTACGGGGCCACGAAGAACTAATACTAAACAAGTGGAAGGGAAAATAATGAAAGTGACTTTTCGATGTGCCTTATCGGGCGTAATTTGTGGACGTTCTGCCCACACATTTTTAGTGTCAGGTTTATTGGTAGCGACCTTGCTGCTTGCGTTGCCGCAGATGGTGCTGGCGCAAACGACTCACACCGTTTGTAAGGCGGCGGAACCTGGCTGTGACTACACTTCACCGGAGGCCGCGGTTAATGACCCTGCTGTTGTCGCTGGCGATACCATTGATATTACAACCGACACCTACGTGCTCAGCACCACTCTGCTGGTCGACAGAAGCATGACAATCCGGGCCAATGACTCTGTTTTCGATGCCACTGGCAGACGGGCGATTGATGTTAGTGGTGCGGCCACCAACCTCAGCCTGACCAATGTCACGATACGAAATGGCTTGGCAGACGCCAGCGGCGGCGGCGCACTGCGTGTTTCAGACGGTGGGGTCGTCACGGTTATTAACGGAACCTTCGAAAACAACCAGGCTGATTTTGGTGGCGCAATTCACAATATTGGCTCGATCGTCAATATGGATGTAGCGGTATTTTCTGGCAACCGGGCCACCGCCGGTGATGGCGGCGCGGTATTAATAGACAGCGGTGGTTCAACAACGCTGGAAAGGACTACGATTGATGGCAATCAGGCCAGTCTTGCTGGTGGCGGCTTGGCGGTTGCGGACACGGATTCCCAGCTTAATCTTATAGCATCGACGGTTTCAAACAATGTGGTGGTGACTGCTTCACTTGATCAGTCCAACGAAACTGCGACAACAACGACGACGTCGTGTTTTAATTTCGAAGCTGCTACTCAGGGTCAGACTTTTCAGCCGACAACTGAAGTTTTGACTGCCTTTGAGTTCGAAGTACGTTTGGGGGGAGACGTGAGCTTTCATCCTGCACCAGGCGCTGTGTTACAGGGCAGGGTTCGGCTTGGCGGCCAAGGTGGTAGTGTAATCGCAACAGCAACCACCGTTTGGCCCGCCGGGCTGTCTGGTGGTGCCAGTTTATTTCTTCGTTATGAGCTTGATGTACCGGTCAGCATAACGCCTGGTGTAACCCATGCTATTGAGATTGATACGACTGGTGCGCAATCTTTCTCAATCTACACAACGAGCAGCGACCCTTATCCGGACGGTTCGGTATATTCCAGCTGCGGTGGACCTGCTCCGACCGATGATTACGATTTTCGAACTTTCGGCGGCGCACCGGGCGATGGCGGCGGTATCTATGCGTCTGCAGGGGGTCAGGCTGGTCTGTTCAATTCGACAGTGTCTGGCAATGTTGGAGATGGCGCAACGGCTGCCCCAGACAGTATCGTGTCGACTCTTTTCAGCACAATTACCAATAACTCCGGCAATGGTCTTACAGCCTGGAGCGACGAAGTTGATGGCCTTGTTTTTATTACCGCCTCAATCGTTGCCGGTAACGGAATTGACGACTGTAATGGCAGCACCACCTCGAGTGGGTACAACCTGATTGGTGATGACACCAATTGCAGTGTTACCCCCACCATCGGCGACCTGGTCGGCAACAGCGATCTTCCGATTAATCCGTTGCTGGGCCCGCTCCAGGATAATGGCGGGTGGACCGAAACTCATGCGATTGACTTTGGCAGTCCGGCCCTTGATGCGGCTGGTGCTGATATCCCGGGTCTGCCTTGTGCCGATGCGGCCAATGACCAGCGTGGAGTTGGCCGGCCGGACGGTGCAGCCTGCGATATTGGCTCAGTTGAATTGTTTGTTCCTGTCGTGCCCGGACCGTTGCAGTTGCTGATCGATGCAGCAACGGCGGCAGAAGAGACGCTTATCATCGTTCCCGATGGTACTTACACCGAGTTGATCACCATTGGTAACGGTCAAACTTTGCAAGGCTCGGGCCCTGACAATGTTGTGATTAACACCAGTGACATTGTAGGGTCGGCCATTACCGCCGCAGGTGACTTCAACCTGCGAGGTATTCGTGTAACCGGTGGCAATTCGCCCGGTAATGGTGGTGGTATTGTCGCCAATATTGTCGGCACTGATATCACCCTGAACAATGTCGTGTTCGATAACAATGACGCGAGTTTTGACGGAGGTGCGATTTACCTGAGTGACGGCACGCTCACTGTGATCAACGCCACTTTTACCAGTAACGGCGCTGGCAGAGACGGTGGCGCTATCGCCGGTGGTGCAGATGTTTCCATCACCGCCTCTTTGTTTGAAGGCAATACGGCCACTGTTCGTGGCGGTTCGGTTTTCAATGATGGCAATTTGTCGCTCAGGGATACGACTATTGATAGCTCTGACGCAGGTATCGGTGGTGGCATTTTCACCAATGACATTGGTGACCGGCTTGATGTAAGCAGTTCTACTTTTTCGAACAATACCGCCAATGCCCCCGCTGGAACCGCTGGTGGTGCCATCGGTGGTGCCGGCAGCATGGAAATTCTGAATTCAACATTTTCAGGGAATTCCGCGACTGATGGCAATGGTGGTGGTATCGGGCTGACAGCCGGTAATGCGAATTTAAATAATGTGACACTTGCTTTCAACGCGGCACCAACAGGCTTCGGCGGACCCTTCTATGCCGAAACCGGTGCGCTCATTTCGTTGCGTAACAGTCTGCTGTCTGGCAATACCGGTGGTGACACAGATTGCAGTAGCGTGGTGTCGCTGGGTTATAACCTGTTTCAGCTTGCACCTTGTCCGACTGTCGCGAGCGACATTACCGCTGAGCCCCTGATCGGCATTCTGGACTCAAATGGTGGCTTGACCGAGACTCACGCACTTCAAGCCTTGAGTCCGGCAGTTGATGCGGCGGACCCGGGTCAGCCAGCGATTGAACTCGCGTCAGCGCTCAGTGATGCGCGGTTAAGCTTCAATGGCGTGGCAGTTGAAAGCGGCGGCAACCTGGTTCCGGTCAGTGGCGCCTGGGGTCAGGGGAGTATCTTCGCATCAGCACCTGATGAAGGTCCGTTTGACCTCACTGGAAGTTTTTCCACCCAGTTCAGTTTTCAGATTACCGACCCGGTAGCCTGTTGCGGGGAACCCAGTGGTGATGGGTTTACGTTTGCGATTGCTGCGAACCCGACTGTTCTTGGCGAGGTCGGCGGGCGACTTGGTGTGGCGACCACACCAGGACCGTTGGGGACGGTTTCTGTGGAGTTCGATACATGGGCCAATGGTGGTGATATCAGCACCAACGCCATTGGAATAAATGTCGGTGGATTCGTTATAAGTGATAGTGTGGTCTCAGCCGCGCAAGCCGCGATTCCCGGTGAGTTTGATGATGGTAATGTCTGGACGGCATGGATTGATTATCACGCTGACATCAACCGGCTGGAGGTTCGGGTTGCGGCTGATGGGATTCGACCTGACCTGCCTCAACTTTCCCATGTAGTCGATATTGCAGCCGAAGTTGGTGCAACTGGTTACTACGGGTTCACAGGCGGGACCGGGCTGGCCCATGCGACCCATACGGTAACGGCCTGGGAATTCTTCATTACCAGTTGTCCAGCGTTCGATCAACGAGGTGTTTCACGGCCGAAAGATCTGGCCTGCGATATCGGCGCGTATGAGACGCAGGTTTCGCTCGAATTGGGCTCTGTCGTTCTTAGCACACTTACCTTGGGTCAGGGCCTGGATGATGGCACCAGCTACCCCGGTGTTGTTGACGTTCCGATCATCGAAATACCCATCGAAAAACTGACAGGTGACACATTTAATGCGCCTGAGTCTGCACCGCTGGGTTCGTTCCCGTTGGGATCATTCCCGATCGGTTCGTTTGATTTGAAAAACGTGCCAATGGGTTCATTCCCATTGGGCTCGTTCCCGATCGGTTCCTTCCCGATTGGTTCCTTCCCGCTGGGTTCTTTCCCAATCGGTTCATTCCCGTTGTCGTCCATCCCCCTGTTGAGCACGGGTGGCTGGACCGAGGTTTTGAACGGTATTCCTGAACTGGCCGGTGCGCCACTGCAAACTGTGACGCTGGAGCAGTTGTTGACGCACAGTTCATTTCCGGATTCTGTGGACGGTATCGAGTTACGCCATTTGTCTATCCAGGGATCACCGCTGGCGTCATTTTCATTGCAGGGATTATCCCTGGGTGATACGACTGTTGACGAGCTTGATCAGTGGACGGTGAATGCCGGTGAAGCCGGGACGGTCTGCACCACGCTGGCCGCCGGGGAGCCAGCATTTACGGACTGCGGCACCGATGACACGCTGTTGAGCCTCGAATTCAAGGGCGCACCCGTTTCTGCGTTATCGTTGTCATCACTGCCCCTGGGTTCATTCCCGATCGGCTCATTCCCGCTGGGTTCATTCCCGATCGGTTCGTTCCCGCTGGGTTCGTTCCCGCTGGGTTCATTCCCGATTGGTTCATTCCGATTGGTTCGTTCCCGATTGGTTCATTCCCGTTGGGGTCATTTCCCCTGGGCTCATTCCCATTAGGATCCTTCAATCTGCTGGCTGCACCCCTTGGTTCGTTCCCGCTGGGTTCATTCCCGATCGGCTCGTTCCCACTGGGTTCGTTTTCGATTGACGGCAAATCTTTCTGTGAGTTCTATGATGAGCAGGCACTAGCCAGTGGCGATAGTACCTGTGCGGGACTGGGGATTACTAATCCCGATACTGACAACCTGGCCGACCTCGTTGAAGCGTTGCAGAGCGCAAATCCTTCGGACAACATCAGTTCTACACCACTGGGTTCTTTCCCGCTGGGTTCGTTCCCGATCGGTTCGTTCCCGATTGGTTCATTTGATTTGGCCACGCTATCCACACCGCCGATCTCAGAACTGACGCTGGCTGGTATTGATGGCTGTACGGTGATTAAAAACAATTCGAGCGACACCTGCACGTCGCTTGGTTTGACCAACAGCTCGACGCTGGCGGAAGCCGCCATTGCCTATGGTGGTTCACTGGCGGCTTCGCCGTTGGGTTCCTTCCCGATCGGTTCGTTTGACGTTGCCGGTCTGCCCATGGGTTCCTTCCCACTTGGCTCGTTTGATGTCAATGGCGCACCGCTCGGTTCATTCCCGCTGGGTTCGTTCGACCTGATTACTTCACCGTTGGGTTCATTCCCACTGGGTTCATTTTCATCGTTGGACGAAATCATTACTGATCCAGACGGGCTCTGCAGCGACTGTCAAACCCTGGCCGATGCTGCGTGGGTCGGTGTGATTAGCACTACTGCAACACTCGCTGATTTGGAGCTGTCGTCGGAATTTGCCACCACCACCCTCGGTGAGGTGCTTGATGCAATGACACTATCCACCCTCTACTGCCCACCGGATCCCGATCCGGGTTCGGGTCCAGAAGTCGATTGTGCAGAGACTCTGGGCGAAATTGAGGATACCGGCAACCTGACCCTGGGCCAGTTGCTGATCGCAATGATGTTGAAGACCGATTTCCCGTGGGAGACGATCTCGCTCGAACAGCTCGATGCACAGGAATTTTCAGCTGACAACTTTATCGCTTACGAGGTCGATTTCAGGTTGAGCGGCAGCGAGTCAGAGCCATTCGCTGTAGCGGTGACGCTTGCCGACAGTTTCCTTTATATCAAGGACAGCTCCAAGTTGCTTGTAAGCTCGCGGCTCGGGGTCGCTGTGTCGTTTATCGATGATCCGGTCATTGTTGATAATGACGATGATACCCAGACGCTTTTCTTTGACCTGGTGCTGGGCGGGTTCAGCGACAACAAGATCAAGTTTACCGTCGTTCCAGCACTCGCATTAGGGGACTACACGGCTACAGCTTCGGTGAAGCTTGGAACGGATGATCCGGTTTCGGCTGAAAATACCTATGCCGCAGTGACCGTTATTCCCGACCCGCTCACGGATCCTTCCATTCCGGGTTCAGCTCCTGTTGATGCAACCCCGGATGTGCTGCTTCTCGGGTTTATCGATACCCGGGATGACAATGATTTCTTTGCCGTTGAACCCCAGCCGGGCGAGCGTGTTGCCGTGTTTATGTCCAACCCGGGCAGTGATAATGACTTGATCATGTACGAACCGCTCACCAGCGTCGAAGCGAAAGGACAGGAGGTGGAATCAGCGGCACTCGATTCAGTGCCGTTTGAGGACGATGGTATCGATTATGAAGGCAACCTGACCGAGGAACCGAATGCACTTGAGGATGTGAACCTGGCCACTGCTCCACTGGCCTCGATCTCGACCAATCGTGATGATGCCGATGAGTCTGTTTCAGCCATAGCCGGTAACGCAGATCCATTTGTGATCCAGGTATCCGGTTACAACGGAGCCACCTCCGTGCAACCGTACACATTAAGGGTCAAGGTCACGCCGCAGGTACAGATTCCTCAGTGTACGCCGCGTAGCTGGCCCGTTGATGCAAGCTCAACGGTGTTTGAGCCGGAAGCCAACTGGATGCCGGATACCAACGCGGTGTTCCTGGTCAACTGGGCACGATTGGCGGCCAGTGACCCTGATGGTGCGACAGGTGCCGATGATGCCCTGGTCGCAATCAATAATCTGATCCACGCCCCGGGCATTACCAACGGTGTGGTAATCGATGTGTCGAGCATTGCCGGTGTGGATTATTCCACCTGGGATGCAAACCCCTGTGATGTCGATGCACCCAACGCTATTGTCAATTCCATTACGAAATATCTGGAAGACCAGCGGGAGTTTTCTCCAAACCTGGCCTACGTCACCATTGTTGGTTCGGACGAGGTGATACCGTTTGCCCGTAAGCCGGACGAGACATCAATTGCCAACGAATCCACCTTCGCAGGCGAGTTTTCTGATAACGCAATGTATGGCGCCCTGGTCACGAGACACTTCCTGTCCGACGATACCTACGGCGATATTGACCCGATTGCGTGGCTGGATCGTTATCTCAACGTGCCTGAACTGGGCGTTGGTCGACTGCTTGAGTCAGCCGCCGATATTCAGTCTGCGGCCGAGAACTATATCGCATTTGGAGGTGTACTCGATCCACAAACTGCGTTATCAGCAGGCTATGACTTCATTGCCGACGCCGCCGAGGAGATTGACGATACGTTTACGCGGTATAGTCCGGCGTTTGGATTTGGTGTTGAACCAGCCTTGATCGATCAGCCTGGTGTTGCCCCGAATAGTGCATGGACCCGTTCAGATTTCCTCAGCGCAACCGGTTTGAACACGCCACACCCGGTGGAACAGGTGTCGTTTAATATGCACTTCGACTTTGACGAAGCGCTGCCTTCGAGCGGCGATGCTGCGGGCACCTATACGGAGAACCTGATCAATACCACCGATCTGGGTACGACAAACCTGGCCGGCGGTATCTGGTTCACGGTGGGTTGTCATTCCGGTAGTAATCTTGCCGACGTATCGGTGGTTGGTGGTGCACCTTCGGATGACTGGGCACAAGCCTTTAGTCGACTCGGCGCTGTTTATCTTGCACAGAATGCCTATGGTCTCGGTGATACCGAAGCGGTCGCGCTAACCGAACGTCTGATGGCTAACTTTGCCCTTAATCTCAATGGAAGCATGACCATTGGCCAGGCTCATGCCTATGCCAAGCAGCAATATTTTGCTGATCTGGGTCTGTATGGCGAGTATGACTACAAGGCTCTGCAGGCGGCTACGCTGTTCGGTTTGCCTATGTACCAATATGGTAATGGTGCAATGGTGGAAGATCCGGTGCCACCACCGTTACCGGTCTCCACAGACCCGGTCTCCGGCTTGGTCTCGGCTTCCTGGTCAATGCCCGATACCGGGATTACTGAAACCATGACGGATAGCAAAGGCATGTTGTTCAGCGTTGATGGCGAAGTCCAGTTTGTTCATTACCGCCCATTACAACCCATTGTCAGACGTGATGTCACCGGACCCAATGGCGAGATTGCCAGCGGCGCATTCCTGACCTCGCTAAGCACTAAGGATCAAGATGTGGAGGATATTGCCTTCGCAAGACCGGTTATTGCACTTGGCAGGATTGAGCCTGAAATCGAGACTGACATGGTGGTGTTTCCCACCGCGTTTACCAATATTGGCAACTTTAAAGCGCCAGTACCGGGTGGTGGTCCATTTGCACCGCGTCAGCAATTGAACGTGATTGTCGGTCAATTCACATCTCCCATGGATGGCGATACGGGTGGTGTAGAACGTTTGTTCAAGAGTTTTGGTGCGCAAATATTCTATCGTCCAGCGACATCTTCGGCGGCCGCAGCAATGGCATCCCCGGCGGTTGCGGATGACTTTATCCGACCTGAATTTGATAATGTTCAGGCCAGTGTGGTTGGTTCATCCCCTTCCCGACAGGCGGTGTTTTCGGTGGATGTCTTTGATGAGGGCACGGTGGAAAGGGTAGCGGTCTTGTACCTGAAATCTGTGTCTGGCGGGGTGGGCACCTGGGAACTGGTTGACCTCGTTAAGGGCAGTAGCAATAACTGGACCGGTGGTGGCCCCGTTGAACTTGCTGGCGAGATTGATTACATGGTTCAAGCCGTCGATAGCAATGGTAACGTTGCCAACAGTACCTTTAAAGGCTTGTTCTACCCGGCTGACACACTGGATCCGGCACCTGATCCTGAGCTTGACCCTGAGCCTGACACTGACAATATTGGTGTGATAGCAACAGTGGCAGGCTCGGAGGTTAACAAGAATGACTGGATTGATGGCGATCCGGTTGATGTTGAAATCACTCATAATCCATCAATCGCCTATGAATACTCAGTTGATTTCGCGCCGTTCATCCCGTTAGCGGAGGATGGCAAGTTCATAATTACCGAAGACGGTGTACACATTGTAACGGTGAGGGAAACCACTGGAGACAATCCGGTGACCTTTGTAATCCTGATCGATACAACACCACCAAGTGTGATAATTTCGACACCCGCAGACGGTGATTTTATCGTGCAAGGTGAGGACGCAGCGGCCGATTACGATTGTCTCGATGCTGGTTCAGGCATAGCAAGCTGTGTGGGCCCAGTGGCAGATGGGGCTTCTGTACCATCTGCGTCGATTGGCATACAGACTTTCGCGGTGACAGCGCAGGACTATGCCCATGAGGGTAATGATCCATCAAGCGCGGTAAAGGCACAAAATAGCTACTACGTTGTACAAACACTTGACCTTGAAGGACCCATCGATCCGATAGCCATTGACAAATTAGTCGAGATTACAGCGTCTTTAACCGATCTTTGCGATTTTGCAGAGACTGTCATCATTGATTGGGGAGACAGTACGGAAGAAGAAATAGAGCTGGTCGACGCTTGTCCGGGTGGTGTTAACGGAAGTCACAACCTGGTTAGAAGCCATCCTTATTCAAGCGCAGATGTTTACCAGATCAACGTCAGCGTCGATTACGGTGAGCAGTTCACCCAGGTTGGGGTACTCGACCTTGTGGTAATTTATGATGCCAGCCATGGTTTCGTCACCGGCGGTGGCTGGATCGAATCGCCACCAAGTGCATATACACCAAATAACTCAGCTGATTCATTGGTCACCGGCAAGGCACACTTTGGTTTCAAGTTGAAGTACAAGAAAGGCCAATCGGTGCCCGATGGCTCAACCAACTTCCGCTTTGCTGGCGGCAACCTGGAGTTCAATGCGACTTCCTATGACTGGATGATCATCTCTGGAGCGCGTGCGCGTTACAAGGGTGAAGGTACCGTTAATGGTGGTACCGATCTGTACAAGTTCCAGGTTACTGCCCTGGACGCTGGCATCTCCGGGGATGGCATTACTCAGGACGGCTTCAGGATCAAGGTTTGGCAGGAAGATGCCAATGGTGTTGAAACTGTGCTTTACGATAACGGGCTGGGCGCCGATGACAGCACTGGAAGTGGTGGAACCACGCCAATTGGCGGTGGATCAATCACAATCCACCAAGCAAAAAAAGGTAAATAAAGCCAGTTAAGTCGATCGTGTTCGCGATCGGCTTGATTGGTGGCCTAGCCATCTGGTTAAACAGTTTTGTGGTTCGGGCCGGTTACCGGATCAACCTGGAATGGGTTAGAGTAGTTGTATTGAGCCTCGCGGCTGGCTTGCCGGTTGCGGTGTTAGTACTACCTGGTGAGGTGTAAATGTCGTTCTTTACAGAACTCAAACGTCGTAACGTCATTCGTGTCGGTATTGCTTATGCAGTAGCCGCTTGGGTGCTGGTCGAGGTGGCATCGGTTCTGTTGCCCACCTTCGATGCCCCCGCGTGGATAATGCGTGCCTTGGTCCTGGTGATGGTTGGCGGCCTGCCGATTGCGCTGCTGGTCGCGTGGATGTTTGAGCTCACACCGGAGGGGGTAAAGAGAGAGGATAACGTAGACACCGCAGACGAGGCCGTATTCAAGGCCCGCACTGCGCGCAAGGCGGATTTAACTATCATGGCCGTACTTGCCCTTGTCGTCGCCTTTTTTGTGTTTGAGAAAATTTGGATGTCTGACGTGGTGCGCGGCAACATGGACGCAATTGCCGTATTGCCGTTCTCCGACATGAGCCCACGCCGGGATCAGCAGTACTTTGCCGAAGGCCTGACCGTAGAGCTGTTGAATATGCTGTCGCGGGTGGCTGACTTGCGGGTGACTGGCAAAACCTCGGCATTTCAGTTCAAAGACTATGAAGGTGAGTTCAGCGTCATCGGTGAAACGCTGAATGTAGGTACTATTCTTGAAGGCAGTGTACGTGCGGTAGACAACAATGTACGGATCACCACCAACCTGATCGACGCTGAGCGGGGCCACACGCTGTGGTCGGCCAACTACGACCGCCAGCTCAACAATATTTTCCAGGTCCAGGATGAAATTGCACGTGCGGTGGTCAAGGCCCTGGAGGCACAGCTACTCGACAGTGAAGAAGAACCGACTGATCGGGTTGTCGTTGCCGAAGCTTACACGGCCTATCAGCAAGGCAATTTCCTACAGGGTCAACTTACGGTTGAAGACCAGCAGGCAGCTATCAACTACTTCCAACAAGCCATCACCAAAGATCCCGGTTTCGCTGAACCCCTGGTCGGAATGGCTAATGTCAACTTGATGCTGGCTTTGAACATGGTCGCGATTGATCGCGATGAAGGTATCGGTAAAGCGACCGGTTATCTTGACCAGGCGCTCAGGCTGGACTCAGACCTGGCAGATGCGCATGTCGCCAAAGCGCTGATCAAACAGATCAACTTCCGCGACTTCGTTGGTGCCGAACTGGATCTCAAGCGCGCCCTGGATATCGACCCCAAGCACATCACGGCGCTGCGACGGCTGGGTACTATTTACGGTATACAGGGCCGCTATGACGAGGCCATGGGCACATTCCAGAAAATCATTGATCGCGATCCGCTAAATACTCCGACCTATTCCAACTACAGCTATAACGCGCTGGCTGCCGGCAATCTGCCCCTTGCAGAGGAAATGATCGGCAAAGTGCTGGAGTTCAGTCCGAAATCGGTATTTGCCAACTTCCAACTGGCCAGGGTGCATATGGCGGAAGGGGACCTGGCCGAGGCTAAGAAATCCATCGAGCGCGAACCGCATCCGGTCTGGAAAAACATCGGCCTGGGCATGATCGCCTGCATGGATGGTGACAAGGCAGGTGGTGTCGCGATAGCGGATGAGCTGATCGAACAGCGTGAGATATTCAATGCTGCTGAAATCTACAACCTGTGCGGAAATACCGATAAAGTGTTCGAGCTGCTGCAACAGGCTGCCGAAGACCGTGATCCGGCCCTGACCGAAATGCAACTGAGCTGGGCGATGACTGGTCTGCGCGATGATTCGCGCTGGCACGAAATTCTTAAACTGATGGGACTTCCTGTTTAGTACGGGCTTTCACCGTTGGTACCTCAACTACACGCGTTCACCCATCAGGATAAAGCCGTAACATGATTTAAACTTATGTTCATTGAACGTTTGTACTGATTGTAAACTTCACTCACAAAATGTTTTAATTCACTCCACTGTAATACCCATTGTCGAAAACGGCAGGTTCTTGTTCCAGTCAATAAAAAAATGACGGTGCCAGGAGTGGTGTGGTGATTAATCACATGAATTTAAGTGCTTTAATATCAATATGTTGGTAATAAAATGATCCTGATGATCGACAACTACGACTCCTTCACCTATAACCTGGTGCAATACCTGGGTGAACTGGGTGCGAAAGTGGAAACCGTGCGTAATGATGCCATTACCACGGCAGAGATTCGTAACTTGAACCCTGAAGGCATCGTGATTTCCCCGGGACCGTGCACCCCCGATGATGCAGGCATTTCGCTCGAAGTAGTTGCAGAATTGGGCGGCTTGTTTCCTATCCTGGGTGTTTGCCTTGGCCACCAGTGCATCGGCCAGGTATTTGGCGGCGAGGTGGTACGGGCTGAGAAAATCATGCACGGCAAGACTTCATTGATGTATCACCGTGGAGAGGGTGTATTTGCCGGTCTGCCGCAGCCTTTCGAGGCGACCCGTTACCATTCCCTGGTGCTGCAGAAAGATACCATTCCTGAATGTCTGAAAGTCACTGCATGGACCGAGCATGCAGACGGGGCCATTGAAGAAGTCATGGGGCTCAAACATGAGAGCCTGCCAATTGAAGGCGTGCAGTTTCACCCCGAATCCATTTTGACCCGCTGTGGCCATGATCTGTTACAGAATTTCATCGACACGACCAACAGGAAATAAGCCGGAAAAATATTATATGAGTATGGATATTCAAACCGCCCTTGGCCGTATTTCCGAAAAACAGGACCTTTCCACCGAAGAGATGGTGGCCGTCATGCGCCAGATCATGTCTGCAGGCGCTACTGATGTGCAGATCGGTGCTTTTTTACTGGGTCTGCGTATCAAGGGTGAAACCATCGATGAGATTACCGGTGGTGTTCAGGTTCTGCGCGAGTTTGCCAGCGGCGTGCAGGTCAGTGGCCCGCACCTTGTGGATATTGTTGGCACTGGTGGTGATGGCGCCAACCTGTTTAATGTTTCCACCGCGGCCTGTTTCGTGGTCGCAGCGGCAGGCGGGCGTGTGGCGAAGCATGGCAACCGCTCGGTATCTTCCAGTTCCGGCAGCGCGGATGTACTGGAGGCGGCCGGAGTTCGGCTGGATATCTCACCCGAACAGGTGGCCTTGTGTGTCAATGAACTGGGTATCGGTTTTATGTTTGCACTGATGCACCACAGCGCCATGCGGCACGTTAGCGTGGCGCGTAAAGAGCTGGGTTTGCGAACACTGTTCAATATATTGGGGTCCCGATGGCCAACCCCGCAGGTCTTACACGACAGTTGATTGGTGTATATGACCGTGCCTTATGCCGACCGATTGTAGAGGTATTACACCGGCTTGGTTCTGAACATGTGATGGTGGTGCATTCTGATGATGGCCTGGATGAAATCAGCCTGGCTGCCGATACGTTTGTTGCCGAGCTAAAAGATGGCGAAATCAGGGAATATAGCTTGCAGCCCGAACAGCTGGGTTTTAAACGTGAGTCATTGCAAGACCTGGCGGTTGAAGGGGTAGAGGCATCGCTGCAACTGCTTACGGCCGCACTGGCCGGTGAACAGGATGTACGATCACAGCGCGCGGCACATCTGATCGCCCTGAATGCCGGCGCCGCATTGTATGTTGCGGGTATCGCAGATTCGGTTCTGGATGGTGTGACAATGTCCAATGACATATTGTCCAGTGGTGCCGCCCTGGAAAAACTGCAACAACTGGCAGCTATGACACAGGCTTTTTGATGGCAATCCCTTCGATATTACAGCGTATATTGCAGCGTAAGTCCGAGGAGATTGAAGCGGGTAAAAGCCTGGTATCGATGACCGAATTGGTAGCCCAATCGAAAGACTGTCTTCCAGCACGCGGCTTTGAGCTTTCACTCAGACAAGCCCTGGAACAGGGCCCGGCAATTATTGCAGAGGTTAAAAAGGCTTCGCCCAGCGCGGGTATCATCCGTGAGAATTTTCAGCCTGATGAAATTGCCCTGTCATATGCTCAGGCGGGTGCGGCCTGCTTATCTGTTCTCACCGATATAGATTTCTTCCAGGGTAGCCCGGAATATCTTCAACAGGCCCGAAAGGCCTGTTATCTACCGGTATTGCGCAAGGATTTCATCATCGATCCGTGGCAGGTGTATGAGTCCCGTGTGATGGGTGCCGATTGCATTCTGTTGATTGTCTCCGCACTTGACCAACCGATTTTGCAGGAATTACTGAACCTGGCAAAAGAGTCCGGCATGGATGTATTGGTAGAAGTACATGATGAGGCTGAGATGGAAAGGGTCCTGCGTATTGATCATGATTTGATAGGCGTCAATAATCGGAACCTGAATACATTTGAAACATCGCTTGCAACCAGCGAGCACTTAAAAAAAATGTTGCCCGGTGATCAGTTGCTGGTTACGGAAAGCGGTATCAAGACAGCAGGTGATGTAAAACGTATGCAGGAATCCGGAATAAATACCTTCCTGGTGGGTGAGGCGTTTATGCGTGAAACAGATCCCGGACAGGCATTAAAAAGGATGTTCTTCTGATATGAAAAGACGACTCGCTTCATTATCCATGTACATGCTCTTCGGTTTTGTGTCACTGCTCATTGGCCTGCAAACCGCTACTGCCCAGGTGGAAAAGGGCACACTCTGGCGGGATGCGGTGATTACGGAACTGGATGCAGATTTTGGCGGTACAGGTTTTCATGCGCGTTGGGTTTTTCATCGTTGTCATTGCGGGGATTTGCTGGTGCAGGTGGAGCAGATCGCCCCCGATGGTGTTCTGACCGGTGAATTGCTGATGGTCGATGGACAGGTCTTGCTGTCTCGTGGTTTCAAACAGCAGGGTGCGGATATTGAACCATTGATTCAGGCGCCTTCATTGATGTTGCAGTTGGTTTACGAACTGCTGAACCGCAGTGAGCCCAAAGGCCCCCATGCCGTTGGCAGGAAGCAGGTTTGGAACGAGACGGAAAAGAAACGGGACTTCAAACTTAATACCGGTCTGGCGACTGGTGCTTTTGCAGCACCCTGGGGAATCAAGGGATCCGGATGGAAGGCAGAATCAGGCCACCGCCGCTTTGAATTGCTCTTCCGGTTCTCCAATCCGATGCCCGGCAACCCCAAAGAAACCGATTCAATTACGTTTTCCGGTAATCTCGATTTCAGCAAACAGGACTTTCCCTATCCTGAATCCACCAGTCTTGAAGGCTGGAGAGTACAGTGGCTCTCATTGAATGATCGAGAATCTAAACCAGCTGCCGAGGGTCTGACGCTAAAAGAGTTACGCCAAAAGGCAAAGGACCTATAAACCTACACTCGGTAAGAAACCGCCTTCATCACGCCGGCAGTCAGCTTCATCAATCTGCTCACCGGTCGCGGTAAATCATATGCGCCGGAATCCTCAGCCATCTTTGCGTGCTTGGCTTCGTCAATCTTCATCTGGTCCAGGATGGCGCGACTGCGTGCATCTTCAGGCGGTAGTTTTTCAATATGGCCTTCGAGGTGTGCTTCGACCTGGTTCTCGGTTTCTTTAAGAAAGCCAAGACTCCAGCCATCACCCGCCAGTCCTGCAGCGGCACCGATGGCAAATGACCCCGCATACCAGAACGGATCCAGCAGGCTGGGTTTGCTATCCAGTTCATCAAGACGTTCTTTGCACCAGCTCAGATGGTCAATTTCCTCATTGGCCGCCTGTTGCATATCAGCCTGGACAGCCGGATTGCGCGCGGTTGCCGCCTGGCCTGCATACAAGGCCTGGGCGCAAACTTCTCCTGCGTGGTTGATACGCATGAGCCCCGCCGCATGCCGGCGTTGTTCTTCTTCCATAACGATTTCAGGCACCGAATCCGCAGGGTTGTCCCGTTGGGCTTCGTTGGTTTGCCCGGTTGCCATGCGCAGGGCGCTGTCAATTCCGATAATCAGACGATCAATGGGTGTATAGATGCGTGACATATGAACCAACCTGAACTTTATAAAAAACAAGACCCTATTATAACTGAGAAGATAAGTGGGTTTTTTTTCTCACAAGCTATATAATCCGCAAACTTTTTATTATGCTCGGAGGATACGGGATGAGTAATTGGGTGAACATTATACTGGCAGGCAGTTTGTTTTTGTCTGCTGCAAGTGTATTTGCACAGGAAGAGGAAGCGGTAGTTGAACTGGGTTGGACTGGCACCGGCGAATTCGGCTTTGTCAGCACAACCGGTAACACAGATTCCGTGGCATTAAATAGTAAGTTGAATTTCGTCCTGCAACGGGAGAGGTGGCGTCACCGTTTTAGTGGTACTGCATTGGCCACTTCCGAGGACGGGATTACGGACAATGAACGTTACACCATGGAAGTGCAGAGTGATCGCAAGCTGAGTGAAAAAATCTGGCTATTCGGCGCATTTCGCTGGGACGCTGACAAATTTGGCTCCTACGACCCACAAGTGTCGTTAACTGCTGGTTATGGTCGCCAATTGATGAAAAGTGAAAAACACGAGCTCAAAGGTGAAATCGGTGCGGGTTATAAAAAACTGGAAGAAACTGTTTCCGGTGATACAAGTACTGATGCTATCGCAAGATTCCTGCTGGATGATTCCTGGCAGGTATTCAAGACATCTCTTTGGACTAACCGACTGCTGGTTGAAACCGGGTCGAGCAACACGTTCACCCAGTTCAACACCGATTTAGCGGTTTCCATGACCGATAAGTTTGCAGTGAAATTGGGTTTTGAGGTACGTCATAATACCGATGTGCCGACTGATATAGAAGATTCGGAAAATACCGACACGATCACATCCGTGAATCTTGTATATAACTTCTGAGATATTTTCAGGACTGGTAAAAACTTGAATATGACCGGCTACTACCAGAGACACCTGTTTTTCTGCACCAATGACCGCGGGGCAGACGCCGATCGTCCGTCCTGCAATCAGTGCGGATCTGCTGACTTACGCGATTATGCAAAAGGCAGGGTCAAAGAATTGGGCCTGGCCGGGCAGGGCAAGGTGCGGATAAACAAGGCCGGATGCCTTGACCGGTGCGAGGAAGGACCGGTCTGCGTGGTCTATCCGGACGGCACCTGGTACACCTATATTGATGAGGAAGACGTGGATGAAATTATCGATAGCCACATCATTAATGGCAAACCGGTCGAACGACTTAAAATATGAGGAACCGCTGATCTATTCTGAACTCGTATCTTGCATCCAAAATATCCAGCTTCCGCGTCGCCTGAAGGCGCCTACTCTTGGGCAAATCTTGCCAATAGCTAGCTATTAGCTACGATTCGCGCCTTGAATCTGAACATTTTGAATTGCAATCTACTTCGTTCAGAATAAATCAGAGGTTCCTTGTGAAAAATAAGCGCTCAGGTGGTTGAAACTGGAGCGTTAAGCCAGTAAAATTCCCGCCCTTCACTCGGTGATCCGGGTTATTAGACAGAGAACGGTAATAATGAAGACTTTTACAGCGACACCAGCAACGATTAAACGCGAGTGGTGCGTAGTCGATGCAACAGATAAAACACTGGGCAGACTGGCCACTGAACTGGCACACCGTCTGCGTGGCAAGCATAAACCCGAGTTCACACCAAACATGGACACGGGCGATCACATGGTTGTGATCAATGCTGAAAAGATCAAGGTAACCGGCAATAAACTGGAAGATAAGATCTATTATCACCACACCGGTTATATCGGCAATCTGAAATCAATCAACCTGGGTAAATTGCTGGATACGCACCCCGAGCGCGTAATCCAAAAAGCAGTTAAAGGCATGTTGCCTAAAAACCCACTGGGTCGTGCCATGTTCCGTAAGCTGCATGTTTATGCAGGCCCGGAGCATCCACATGCAGCCCAGCAACCGACCCAGCTTGAGCTGTAAGTCGAAATTATTTAACGGATACGAGATTTATGGCTACTGAACAGTTTTATGGTACCGGACGGCGCAAGTCATCCAAGGCGCGTGTTTACCTGACCAAAGGTAAAGGCGAAATCACCGTCAACAACCGTCCCATTGATGAATTCTTTGGACGGGAAACTGCAAGCATGATCGTCCGTCAGCCACTTGAAAAAGTGGAAATGACTGATATGTTTGATGTTCGCGCTACGGTTGCCGGCGGTGGTATTTCCGGTCAGGCCGGTGCCATTCGCCTCGGTATTACCCGGGCGTTGATGGAATACGACGGCGAATTGCGTCCCACATTGCGTAAAGCGGGATTTGTTACCCGTGATGCCCGTGAAGTCGAACGTAAAAAAGTCGGCCTCCACAAAGCACGCAAGGCTACCCAGTACTCCAAACGTTAAGTTCCACCCAGGTTTTCTGGGGGTTCGTCTGAAACAAGATATTTGGGGGTTCGTCTAGTGGTAGGACTGCGGACTCTGACTCCGCCAGCGGGGGTTCGAATCCCTCACCCCCAGCCATCTCTTACTTGTAAGTGGTTGATAATTAAGAGTTAAAATAGAGAAATTTAAGGCCTAGTGAACTCAATCACTGGGCTTTTTTTCTTTATGCGACCACAAGTCACCCACATAACCCGTAAACGAGGTCACATCTACTACTACCGGAGGCGTCTCCCACGTCCTCACTTGGGGACATCTGCCATGTCTCCCTTGACACAGATCAGTACCGCCTAGCCGAATATCTAGCTACCATCCTCGATCACGTATTCAATTCGTTTTTCAAGGATGAACCAGTAGTGGCGGATATCCCAGCGATCCTCAGAGAACAGCTACGGGAAGCCTTAGAGGTAGACCGACTACACCACCTCAGAACCCCTGCCGGACGCGCAGTGTACTGCTTAGCTGTTGGTCAACATGAAGACCCTATTGATGCTGACCTTGAGATCATCTGGAGTCTTTTGATGGACGCCAAGGAGGCCAGAGCGAGGCGTGATCTATTCTCCGTCAATGAACAGCTTGAACGCCTGATGAGAACCGAAGGTGTTACTGAGGATGACCGGACTAAACTGGGGATGGGCTTGCTTCAGATTGAAGTCCAGGCACTAGAGCAATCTATGGAGAACCTGAAAGGTGGTGTCGTTGATCCGATTGAATTGGAACCAGTAGCAGTTAAGCCCACTCAGTAACACCTTCG
>PVMK01117174.1_pt1 | contig 26896 bp, 18 predicted proteins | sample 1853481 | NCBI WGS metagenome assembly PVMK01 (sample SAMN08533507, study PRJNA380276) | Marine sediment metagenome, whole genome shotgun sequencing project. | reverse complement strand
ATGAGACTTCTCCAGCAATTGAAAGATAAAGCGGATATTCTTTTATGCATTTATGCGGGAGACATTGAAACAAAAAAAATGAGAGCGGATTTTGGTATAACCTATGACTCCGAAGCCCTTAAATTAATAGACGAATTAAGAGGCTGGGAAATACATGTCCTTGGTGTAGTTATTACCCGATTTAGCGGCCAGCCCGCCGCTAAATTATTTAAGAATAAATTGGAAAGGAGAGATATAAAGGTCTATACCCATCAATATACAAAAGGGTATCCCACAAACGTGGATTTAATCGTAAGTGACGAAGGCTATGGGGCTAATGATTATATTGAAACAGAAAAACCTCTGATTATCGTTACCGGCCCTGGGCCCGGTAGTGGAAAGTTAGCCACATCTCTTTCTCAGGTATATCATGACTACAGGAGAGGAATAAATTCAGGATATGCAAAATTCGAAACCTTTCCCATCTGGAACTTACCCTTAAACCATCCAGTAAATATTGCATATGAGGCAGCAACAGCGGATATCAAAGATTTTAACCTCATTGATCCGTTCCATCTGGAGGCTTACGATAAAAAAGCGGTTAACTATAATCGTGACGTGGAAGTATTTCCTGTCGTTAGAAGAATATTGAAAAAGATTAGTGGCGGTGAATCACCTTATCAGTCACCAACAGATATGGGTGTAAATCGAGCAGGTTTTGCCATAACTGATAATGAACTCACAACGGAGGCTGCCAAACAGGAGGTGGTGAGACGATATTTTCGATATCGATGTGAGTATGTAATGGGATTAACGGATAAAGAAACCGTCCAAAGAGTAGAGCTTCTTATGGAAGATTTCAATCTCGGACCTGAATACAGGAGTGTCGTTGATCCTGCTCGAAAGGCCGCATTAGAAGCGCAGAAAAGAGATAAGGGAAGTGAGGGTATCTATTGTGGTGCAGCCATAGAGTTAGAGGACAGCACTATTGTGACCGGTAATAATTCCCCTAATCTTCATGCGGCATCCAGCCTTATTCTGCATGCTATTAAGCATTTGGCGGAAATTCCTGGTAAGATTAAATTGCTGCCACCAAATATCATAGACTCGGTTAGAAATCTCAAAACGGCAATTTTAAATGAAAAATCCCTCAGCCTGGACCTGGAGGAAGCACTTATTGCACTCAGCATCAGTGCAACATCAAATCCTGCAGCTCAATTAGCTATGGGAAAATTAACCGACCTACGTGGGTGTGAGGTACATATGACCCATATCCCCACTCCGGGAGATGAGGCAGGTTTGAGACGTCTTGGCGTTAACCTGACCAGCGATCCCAATTTTTCTACAAAAGATCTCTTTATCACTTGAAATTATTATCTCGATTGGCTATTTTTCTCTTTCAGGCCGATACGGGTGGCCGTCTGTCAGCCCAGGGTCTTGCCTCTTCAAGCTGTGCAGCAAGCCGGAAAAGTGTTGCCTCGTCACCAAAACGTCCGAAAAAATGAGAGCCTACGGGCAAGTTTTCATCGTTCCAAAACAAAGGTACGGACATTGCCGGCTGCCCTGTAACATTTGCTATAGGCGTAAACGGGACATACCTCGCTGAACGTGTAAACCCGGCCATAGGGTCCTCATCCGTTGAATCAAAAGTCCCGAGCGGCACCGGCGGTTCAGCCAGTGTTGGAGTCAGCCATATATCATACTCAACAAAAAAACGCGCAACTACCCTTGCAATATTCTGTATTTCTTGAACCGCCATCAGGTAGTCAGGCGCTTGGAGTCCGGACCCCATTTCGTACAAAGCCCATGAAAGCGGCTCAACCTGTTCTTTTAAGGCCCCTAAGGTTTTCAAGGTAGAAGCGTTTCCAGCAGCCCACAAAACCGTAAATGAACGGGTTATTTCGTTGCTGTCCAACACAGGGTATGCCTCTTCTACCTCATGTCCAAGATCAGCGCATAAACCGGCAGCATCTTCAACTGCCTTGACACAGTCAGGATGTATCTCGCTTCCATCTGCTGTTTTCTTTATGAATGCTATTCTGAGTTTTTCCGGTTTAACACCAATTTCCTCAACAAAGGGACGCTCAGGCGGTGGTGCCCAGTACGGGTCACCTATATCAGGGCCTGAGGTTGCGTCAAGAAGCGCCGCACTGTCCCTTACGGACCTGGTAACAGCATGCTCCGCAACCAGCCCGCTGAGGAGATCTCCGAAATCCGGACCAAGCGGATTCCTTCCGCGTGTAGGTTTAAGACCGAACAGACCACAGCAGGAAGCAGGAATTCGAATTGAACCCCCTCCATCATTAGCATGAGCCATGGGGACAAGACCCGCAGCGACTGCTGCTGCTCACCCACCGCTGGACCCCCCAGTACTCCTTTCAGTATTCCACGGGTTCCTGCACGGTCCAAAAAGAGCCGGTTCCGTGGTAGGAAGTATACCGAACTCCGGAGTGTTCGTCTTTCCTGCAATGATCAAACCCGCCCGTTTAATTCTCGCAACCAATTCACTGTCATGGTCCGGCACAAAATTACGCAGCAATTTTGACCCAAACGACATCGGCACTCCTGCATAAGATGCAAGCAGGTCCTTAAGTAGATACGGAACCCCGCTAAATGGACCTTCAGGGAGCTTGCCCTTGGCGTTTTCCAGAGCAAGATCATACATGGGCGTGACTATGGCGTTAAGCTTTGGATTCAATCGTTCCATCCTATCTATGGCAGCTTCCACAAGTTCAACTGCTGTAACTTCTTTCTTTCTAACCAGCTCAGCCTGCGCAGTCGCATCTAAAAATGCTAATTCATCGGTTTTTGACATAACCAGACCTCCTCTTTTTGAATTCCCCTGTTTTCACACCATTGACTACCATGTTGCATTTCATATATTTCGTGTTTCTACAGTTCCTTTTTCATCTTCGAATGTCTAATCTCATGGAACATGGTGGGTCCCTCGCCAGTCACACGATAGCCCAGATGCTCGTAGAAGCCAATTATATTCTCTCTGGCGTTTAGCGTTATCCGGCGCATACCGCGCTCCTTCGCGATTGCTTCGAGCCGCGCTATGATCACCCGACCGGTACCGGAACCACGAGCATCCTCCTCCGTCGCCATATAGCGGATCTGCGCTTCTTGATCATTATTCAGGTGCAGACGTCCGATCCCGATGAGTTTACCGTCCCCGTCACGCACGCTCACGTGATCTGCAATAGGGTCAAATTCATCCTTCTCGCTCCCGCGTGGCTGGCCCCATGGTTCACGAAGTACGCGCCATCTCAGATCGTAGTATTCTTCGAATTCCTCAGGTGATTCTGGATGATTGACAATCAACATAACGATTCCCCAATGTATGATCGAGTCCCATGGTATGATCTGTCGCGCTGGCCTCGTGAAAACAATCCCTTAAAAATGTCACGAAGTTCCTTAACTTTAGGCATTTCAAACTTTAGGCACTTTAGTCACTTAAATCAGGGTATCTTCCGGGACCGCTCAGGCGATACAGAGCCGACAGCGCACGAATCGCCTTTTCCGGCGATGAAAACACGAGGACGCGTCTTTCCTCCAACGATTGCAGGACTTCGTGCCTCCCGGGTTCCATACCGGCAAGCCAAAGGGCAATCGGTTTCCGGGCAGTCACGGAATTGTCAAATACTTTCAGGAGTTCTTTGGGAAAAAGAAACACCATTGGATGGAGCTGAATCGCTAACGCATCCACGTTGGGATCGTTGAGCATAGCCTCGATAATGACCCGGTATACAACATTAGGGTTGTTAAATTGCGAGGTGAGGCCCAGGTCCCAGGGATTGGGCGGGATGTCCCAGGGCGGAAACACTGCCCGGAGTTTGTCAACGGTTTTGTCTTCAATCTCGGCTAATCGGAGATCTTCCTCTTCACAGAGATCCGTTGTAATGACACCCTCACCCCCCGGGAATGTGGCCAGAAATATGCGGTTTCCTTTCATGGATATCGGGCCAAAACGCTCCAGGGCACGGGTCAGATCAAAGAACGCCTCAAGAGTGTATGCGCGTATGGCCCCGGCCTGTTTTATGGCGCTGTCAAAAACCAGATCGTTTCCCCGGACGATAGCGCCGGTATGTGAAGCAGCCGCCTTTGCGCCGGCCTTGCTTCGGCCCGATTTAAGGATCACAACCCGTTTGTTAAAGGCGGTGGCTTCCCTGATAAGTCTCAAAAACTCCCTTCCATCCCCCTCTATACTCTCAAGATGAATACCTATCACATGGGTCTGCGGGTCCTGGACCAGATAGCTCAGGGCATCCACCTCGTTAATATCCATTTTGTTGCCGAGATCTACGAGCTTGTTGATGTGGTAGTTAAAATCAGACAAGAGCCAGCTGAACCTGGGTTCATAAAGCCCGGATTGAAAGATGAGGGAAAGCCCGCCGCCCTTTATTGGGCTAATAGGGTGAAAGCTGATGCAGAAATCTAAGGGCACGTTGATTGGACCCAGGGCATTGGGGCCGATGGCCCGGATACCGTGATCTCTTACAATCTGTAGCATTTCCTCCTGGACCTTTTTTCCATCTTCCCCGACCTCAGAAAATCCGCCTGCAATGATGGTGACCCGCTTGATATCCTTTTGGACACACTCCCTGAGTATCCCCGGGACCAGGGCATGTGAAACCCCGATAACCGCAAGGTCCACCGGTTCGTCGATATCCTTCACGCTGGGATAGGCCCGAAGACCCATGATCTCCTTTTCCTTCGGATTAACAGGAAATATCTTCCCCTTGAAACCGAGATTGACCAGATTGGCAACCAGATAATAGTTAATGCCTGAGAGATTATTGGACGCGCCCACAACGGCAACGCTTTCGGGTTCCAAAAACCTGTGAAGAAAATGTTCGTTGCTGTTTTGCATGGGTTCGCTCTATATCTCAATATGATGAGTTCATAAATTTTTCTTAATCGTGTACCGCTTTGGGTGGACTGACTATTGCTTCACCATCCAGAACCTTAGTTCCATCTTGATTTGTGCAGTAAGTTCTTACCCTTACCCTGTTTTGATCATCCATAATCTCTATGATTTCAACCCTGGCTGTAATGGTATCACCGATATGTACGGGGGCCAAAAAATCCACCTCCTGCCTGATATATACTGTGCCCGGTCCTGGTAAACCAACCCCGAGTAAGCCTGAAACAAACCCTGCAGTCAACATGCCCTGGGCAATCCTGGTCTTGAAAAAGGTCTTCTTGGCATACTCCTCATTCAAATGCGCCGGGTTAAAATCCCCGGTTACACCGGCATAAAGGTAGATATCCGATTCGGTGACAGTTTTACCAAATTCAGCCGAATCACCTATCTTCAGTTCATCTATCGTCTTTCCTATCATAACACTCCCCGTCTGCAGAAATTGTTGAGTAGTTGACCTGCCCGCCATTGCTCTTGCTCAGGCAAGGCAGGCGGGGTGGTTGGGTCGTTGTTGACTCCTGTAAAATGCGGAATTGTTTTTGCGTCTTTTATCGGGAAGTTGGAGAATTTTCAAGCGGCTTTTTTACTGCGAGACAGGACATCCCTACCATATCAGTGGTCATACCTCCATCATTTTTCTCGTGTCGCTCGAGAAAATCCAGGACAATGCGGACATAGTCTTCGGGTCGGTACTGATAGGTGTTGTGACCGCAGGCAGGAAGAACGGCCAGTTCTCCCTTGGGAAGCTGCCGATACATGGCCACTCCCTGTTCCACATCAAAAATAGAGCTGCGATCCGGATAGAGGACCAGGGACGGGCACACGACAGCGGAAAGGGCCGGTCTCAGGTCAAAAACATCAGTCCCATAGGAACCTCCGAATTGCCGGAACTGATCATAAAAAGGACTGGCGTCCTCCCCGTGCCACTCAACAAGTTTTGTCTTGAGTTCCGGTTCAAGCTCCCGGAATGTTTTGGGGAAAGCCTTGGAATTAACCTCGGTCATCGGCATTTTACTGAAGAACTGGGTGCTCGCAATTACCATGGTCTGAATCTGGTCTGGGAATTTTTCCGCATAATCCACTCCCACCACCCCGCCCTCGCACTGACCGATAACATGAAAACGGTCGATGTCGAAGAAGTCCATCAGCACGGCCATTTCTTCAACGCCCTCCGGCCGAAAACGATCGCTCACATAGAAATCCATGAAATCCGACCCTTTTTCGGATCGCCCGTATCCCCTTCTGTCATACATAATGACCCGGTAACCCTCATCCACGAGCCCGGGGTATATCTCTTCCCATGTCCTGACGCAACCAAAGCCGTGATGAAGAACGAGAATAGTCCCTTTCTCATCGCCTTTACCATGACTCTCATAATAGATCTTTATTCCGTTAATGCTCTCAAATGGCATACATTCCTCCTTCGCAGCCCATGTATGGGCATCAAAATTTTAACAAGCAGTTTTAAAGCGCTTTAAGCCCAAAAAAAGCGAGCGTTAAACCGCTCAAGCTCTATGATATACTAACGGGCTTCCACATTCCACCAATTTCGAACAACCGCAAATACAATGACAAAAATCATGCGGATTGCATAAACCAGACCTTTGGCCGGGATTTGACCCTGGATGAGGTAACGGAAATCGGATGCCGAATACACATGCTGGAAAGGGCTTTTAACTGCTGGGAAGGGTTGCGGAGAAAGGACGACCGGCTTCCCTCACGGTTTTTGCATAAAGACATCCCATCGCGAAATTCAAAGGGGCTCAGGACAAAACCAGAAGAGCTGCAGGAGATGCTGGTCTACAACGTCTGGCGTTATATGAAAATAATGGCTCAAGTGAGCACCAGCAACAACAAGATAGATTCAAAGGGGTTAAGTGGCATTGCGACAAATACAATTCGGATTGCACGGCTAAAGCTCCTCTTTATTTCTGCCAAGGTCGTTAGAAATTCCAATCGAGATAAGGTGAAGTACTCTATCCATGACGCGAGGACCCCTGCAATGATGCACTTCCTGAGGTTTTTAGACGTCAAGCGATCCAAACCGGGACCTTGGCTTCAAGGAACTACCTGGCCACAACGTTTCGCTTTACAAATATCATAGGCAAGAAATTTCTTGCACGGAAGTATTTGATAATAAATTCATTAGCCAAGTGGAACCGATTAGGACAAATTACTTCCGGAAACGATGCACTAAACGCTACATTGGTCAAGGATGTTCCCCGCGAGTCCGGTTCGGCTGCAAAAAAAATTGTCGCCCAGGGCTCGCTATGGTGATTTACGTGCAAAATTCAGGTCACAATTTTGTTGGCGACAAAGAGTAATTCCAGTTATAGGAATCAGAAATATTCAGAAGCGGATGATAGAAGGTATGAAAGTATTGATCTTCGGGGTTGGAATTGGAAGAGGTCTATAGGATTGCGGATTTTGAATGTAATGACCCACACAAATTCAGAAAGACGGGCAATCCGAACCGCCGGAAGTAGGATCAATCAAGTTTCAGATCCCTTTCGAGTATCCTGATTCTCTTCTCGATGTCGTTCCTTTCCTCTTGATCAGAAATACTCTTTTTCAGCCTCAACTTAAGGCCGATCAGCTCCATGGATTTCCGATGCTCCTGGCAATTCACGTTCATGGCGCATCCTTTAACTCAGTGCCAGGAAGGTATTCGGATCCAGCCTAATGCTGTTTTCCGGGATTTGGTACCTGTCATGGTCCTTGAGGAGCTTCAAAAAGATGCCTGCCTGCTCCGGCTGCAACTGGATAATAATACTAAACAGGTCATCAAATTTATCGCACGGATAAGGGATGCCGCTCTCGTTTGTTTCTGTAATATGGCGGTGCGAAAGGGCTGAGAACCATATCTCTGTCTGAAACTCCAGTGCAATCTTCTTAAGGCCTTCAAACACCTCTCTTGCGGCCTTTTCAAAATCAAGGCCATCGACGATGAGGGTGTCGGGCTTGAAGTCGAGCCGTTCTGTCAGGTTTTTGAGGTTGGCCTCAAGGCGCTCTAAGTCGAAGCTCTGGTTGAGGTAAGCGAGGGTCATTCTGTTTCTCTCCATAAGGACTCTGTACTCATAATCATCTTCTATGTTCAAGGCTTTTACCAGGTCATAGTAGATGACGTTGTAATAGGAGGCAACCTTCTCCGGACCCTCTTCAAGAGAAATGTGGACCAGTTTTTCCTTACGAAAGATCTTGTCAAATGCGATATGAATAAGGCAGGCGGTCTTGCCAACCCCGGCCCGGGCCACAAGGACACCTAAGTTTCCCGGTCCTAACCCCTGGTGAGACGATTTTTCCAAGATCTTCAGCGGACTTACCGAAATAAAATCTTTCACGATTTCTTCTCTCCTTTGGATTTCTTCCTTAGGTCTGATTTTAGCTCCTCTGACAGGGACTCAGGAACTTTCGAATATTTTTGAAACTCCATGGTAAATTCCGCCCTCCCCTGGGTCAGGGATCTGAGCACGGTCGCATAACCGAACATCTCTGCTAATGGGACTTCAGCATCGATGGTGGTAAAATTCCCGTCCTCAGTTGAACTTGTAATTAACCCCCTGCGTTGATTTATTGAGCCCATTATATTTCCCTGAAACTCGGAAGGGCCTTCCACAGACACCTTCATGACCGGCTCAAGGATAACCGGCCTGGCTTTCATATATGCCTGCTTGAAGGCCCCGATGGCTGCCTGGGTAAAAGCTAATTCTGACGAATCCACACTGTGGGATTTACCGTCATTCACGGTGATCTTCATCCCGGCAACCGGAAAGCCGAGGGTAAGTCCTTTCTTGAGACAGGACTGAAACCCCTTATCCACGGAAGGGACATATTCAGTGGGGATAACGCCGCCCTTTATTTTATTGACAAACTCATAGGCAGCCTCTTCAGATGGCTCCATGAAACCTGCAACCCTGCCAAACTGGCCGGAACCACCAGTCTGCTTTTTGTGCGTATAATCAAAGTCCGCATGTTTAGTGATGGCCTCCCGGTATGCGACCTGGGGTATGCCGGTAACGACCTCGGCATTAAACTCTCTTTTCATTCGCTCCACATAGACCTCCAAATGGAGCTCTCCCATGCCGGATATGATGGTCTCCCCCGATTCCTGATCCACATAGGACTTAAAGGTAGGATCTTCTCTGATAAACCGGTTTAAGGCCTTTGACATGTTGTTCTGGGATTTATTGTCCTCAGGGGCAATGCTTAACGAAATTACAGGCTCAGGCACAAACATGGAAGACATACTGTAGTTCACGCCCCCGCTGGTGAAGGTGTCTCCGGAATAACATTCCACACCGAAGAGCGCCATGATATCGCCTGCACTGGCCGATGTCAGGTCCTCCATCTGATCGGCGTGCATCCTCACAAGCCGGCCCACCCTGATCTTTTTCCCTGTCCGGGTAATGATGATGTTGTCTCCTTTGCTGATTGAACCCTGATATATCCTGAGATAGGTTAACTGCCCGTAGGGCGTTACCTCCAACTTAAACGCCAAGGCCACCACCGGCTTATCCGGATCGGTTTCAAGGGAGATCTCGGTCTCATCCCTGTCAATATCAAGTGCGACATTTTTTACATCCATGGGCGATGGGAGGTATCTGTTTACCCCGTCGAGTACGGCCTGAACGCCGATGTTTTTGTAGGCCGAGCCTAAAAATACAGGGGTTAGTTGTCTTGAAATAGTACCCTCTCGTACTGCTTCATAGATCAGATCCGGGGTAACACTCTCCTCGAAAATGGACTCCATGAGATCATCTGAAAACATGGACGCCGCATCTAACATCTCTTCTCTCTTGGATAGGGCTTCATTAATGATGGTGTCGGGGATCTCATCGACCCTGATCTCATCACCATTGGGTCCTTCAAAGTAGAGGGCCTTCATGGACACGAGATCAACCACCCCGGAAAGTTTGGATTCAAGGCCTATGGGTATCTGCATGAGAACAGCGTTATGGTTCAATTTCTGACGTAACTGATCCACAACCCTGTAAGGATCGGCGCCGGACCGGTCACATTTATTGATAAAAGCGATTCGTGGGACCTCGTACCGGTTCATCTGCCGGTCAACTGTTATCGACTGTGATTGGACCCCCCCGACGGAACAGAGTATCAGGACTGCCCCATCCATGACCCTTAAAGCCCTCTCGACTTCAATGGTAAAATCCACATGCCCGGGCGTGTCAATAATATTTATTTTGTACCCTTTCCATTCGCAGTGGGTGGCGGCGGAGGAAATGGTGATCCCGCGCTCCTTTTCCAACTCCATGGAGTCCATTGTTGCGCCCACCCCATCTTTTCCGTTCACCTCATGAATGGCAAAGATCCGCTTGGTATAGTACAGTATCCTCTCCGTAAGGGTTGTCTTGCCTGAATCAATGTGTGCGCTGATACCAATATTTCTTAAATTCTGAATTTCATCCACCTTCTGAAAAACCTCGTTTAGTGTTGGGTATTGGGTACTGAGTACTGGTTGTCCCGCTGAAGCGGGATTTCCGCTTCGCTACAACAGGGTGAGGGTTTTTTCAATAATCAATCGTCAATCATCAATCATCAATCCAAAGGATCACCCTCGTCCACAATTAAAAAGAGGACCTGCTTTAACAGATCCTCTTTTGTTCATAATGCTCGTTCCTAAAAATATAAACATTCAATCATCAATCGTCAATCGACAATCATCAATCAAAAGGGGTATGCTTCCAGATCTATAATCCTGTCGGCTATGGTCCTCTTGAGACTGACTCCGTCAATGGGCTGATAACGGGCCAGTTTTTTGACACCGGCCAGCTGGGTGCGGAGCATATCACCCTCTTCCACATAGGCGAAGACCTGCTTGGCCCAGGTTTCTATCTGAGGAATAATATCATCCACATAGGACTTGACCGCAGCTATCTGATATTCTGCCTTTTCTTCCCCTTCCTTGTCAATGATTTTAATGGTCCTCAAAAGACCGCTCTCCATGGCAAAGATCTCGATCATGATATCCGCAAGTATCGCCAATACCTCTTGTTCCTTTGCCAGGTTCTGCCCAAACTTTTGGGCGGCTACTCCGGCCACCATGAGGCCGATCTTCTTGGTCATCTTCACCATATGTTCCTGGAGTGCAAGAGGTGTATCCGGCAACTGCACCGAGAGAGGTGAGTAGGTCATCAGTTCTCCGGCAATGGCCTGGGCAGCGGGGAGTAGATTGAGCCGGCCTCCTAAGGCCCTCCGCATCATGGTCCCGGGGACCAGCATCCTGTTAATTTCATTGGTCCCCTCCCAGATCCGGTTGATCCTGGAATCCCTGTAATACCTCTCAGCCGGATATTCTGCGCAAAACCCATATCCGCCGAGGATCTGGACGTACTCATCAACACAATAATCGAGGACCTCGGAACCATATACCTTGGTGATGGAGCATTCCGGGGCATACTCCTCGATTACCTTAATTTTTTCTGCACCGCTCTTCTTGGCATCGACGTCCAGGGTTAGAAGTTTGTCATCGAACATACCGGCCAGACGGTACATCATACTATCACTCATATAAGTCTTGACAGCCATATTTGCCAGCTTGGTCTTGATCATTCCGAACGAGCTGATGGGCACTTTGAACTGAATTCGGCCGTTTGCATATTTAACGGCCTCTGTTACACAGCGCTTACAGCCTCCCATTACGGACGCTCCTAATTTCCAGCGTCCGATATTGAGGCTGTTAAAGGCAATCTTATGACCCTGCCCGATTTCAAAGAGCACGTTTTCAACCGGGACCCGGGCATCCTCGAGGATAACCGGTCGGGTAGAGGACCCGCGCATCCCCATCTTCTCCTCTTCTTTGCCTGTAGAAACACCCGGAAAATCCTTCTCGACTATAAAGCCTGTGAATTGTTCACCGTCAATCTTGGCGTAAACGATGAAGCTGCTGGCCCAACCCGCGTTGGTAATAAACATCTTTTCTCCGTTGAGGATATAATATTTTCCGTCTTCAGAGAGGACCGCCTTTGTCTTGGCGTTCAAGGCATCTGTGCCTGCGCCGGATTCGGTGAGGCAGTAGGCCCCGCACCACTCTCCGGACGCCAGTTTGGGAAGGTACTTCTGTTTTTGCTCTTCATTGCCGAAATAGACTATCGGGAGGGTCCCGATCCCGGTATGGGCGCCGTAGACCGTCCCGAAAGCGGCGGCAGTACCCATGGCCTCAGCCACAATGGTGGTGCTGACCTTGTCTAACCCTAAGCCTCCGCAATCTTCCGGGACATCGGTTCCAAGGAGTCCCAACTCCCCGGCCTTCCCTAAGAGAGAGTGGACCAGTTCGTGATCCTTTTCTTCAAGCCTGTCAACATTGGGATCAATCTCTTTTGCAACAAAGTCCCTGGCAGTCTCAAGAATCATTTTATGTTCATCGGTAAAATCCTCAGGAGTAAATACCTCCTCAGGAGCCACATCCGTGATCAAAAACTCTCCCCCTGCAAAAATCCTGCTATCTCCCATTTCCTTGCTCCTTTTTCAATTTTTGATTAAGGGTGTTTTCCCTTCAATCAACAATCATCGATCATCAATCGTTTCAGTAGTCTTCAACCTCAAAGATCCCCGCAGCACCCATGCCGAAACCGATACACATTGAGACCAGACCCCATCGCGTTTTTCTCTCCTGCATTTCATAGATTAACTGTGTGGTCAGCTTTGCCCCTGTACAGCCTAACGGATGACCTAAGGCAATGGCTCCTCCGTTCACATTGGTGATCTCTTTATTGATCCCAAGCTCATCAATGCAATAGATGGCCTGTGCGGCAAATGCCTCGTTAAGTTCGATCAATCCTATCTGATCCAGGGTCATCCCGGCGATTTTGAGGACCTTGGGAATCGCCACGGCCGGTCCTACGCCCATGACTTCCGGCTCACAGCCCTCGACCGCATGGTACCTGAAGGTGGCCATGGGCTTAAGTCCCAATTCCCTGGCCTTTTCCTTTGACATCAGCACAACCCCTGCAGCAGCGTCACTTGTCTGAGAAGAGTTGCCGGCAGTGACAGATCCGTTCGGTTTAAAGGCCGGACGAATCTTGGAGATGCCCTCTTTGGTTGTTCCCGGGCGTATCCCTTCGTCTGTATCAAAAATAAACTCCTCATATTCAAAATGCCCGTTAGGGAGTTGTTTTTGCCTTTTTACAGTCAAGGGGACAATCTGACTCTTGAAACGACCCGCTTTTAACGCAGCCTCTGCCTTCTGCTGGCTGCTGGCGCCGAATTCATCCTGCTCATCTCTCCCTATATTATAACGCTCAGCAACATTTTCCGCGGTAAGACCCATACCGGTAAAGCCACCCGGTCTCATCTCCACCAGGGCCGGGTTCGGATACATCATACTCCCGCCCATGGGGATCTGGCTCATGCTCTCCACACCACCGGAAATCACCACATCGGCAAACCCACACATGATTTTTTCAGCCCCGATGGCAATGGCCTGAAGACCGGAAGAACAGAACCTGTTAACGGTCATTCCGGGAATTCTATCCGGCCAGCCCATGGACATCACCAGGACTCTCCCTAAGTTGAGACCCTGAACTGACTCCGGAAAAGTGCACCCGATAATCACATCGTCGATAAGCATGGGGTCTAAATCTCCGGCCCTTTTTACGAGATCACCCAAGACGGTACAACCCATATGCTCAGGTCGAGTATCCTTTAATGTTCCTCGAGGGGCCCTTCCGGCTGCCGTCCTGCAGGCGGCAACGATTACGGCTTCTTTCATGATATCTTCCTCCCTTATCATTTATCATCTGTCATTTGTAATTTGCAAACAGCGAAATGCCAAATGGGCAATAATAAATGTTCAGTGATTTAATTCCTAAGCGGTTTGCCCGTAGTCAGCATATGCTGAATCCTGGCCTGTGTATTGGGATCGCCACATAAACTTAAAAAGGCTTCCCTCTCCAGGTCTAAGAGATACTGTTCTGTTACCTTTGTGTCGGCCAATACATTCCCGCCGCACAAGACATACCCCACCTTGGTGGAGACCGTCAAATCATGATCAGTAATATAGCCTGACTCGTGCATGGTCCAGAGAGCCAGTTTGATAAAGGAAAAGGTATTTTCGCCGGCTACCCGTATCTCATCCTTAGGCCGTGGAGGGACATAACCCTCTATATTCATCGCCAGAACGGTCTTTTTTGCGTCTTCTATGAGGTAGTCCCGATTCACTGTCATCTTGTCGGTCGGTCTCAGATAACCTAATTTAACCGCCTCTTGTCCCGAGGTGCTCACTTTGGCCATGGCAATTGTCTCAAAGGCCCTGGCAATAAATGGCATCATTTCGATCTGTTTCGGGTAGAGCCCGCCCTTTTGAACCTCGAAAAAGTGCTCTGTGTTACGGATGATCAGTTCCTTACATCCACCTCCGGCAGGAATCACGCCTACCCCCACTTCCACAAGACCCATATAGGTCTCCGCGGAATAGCGCACGCGATCTGCAGCCATGCACACCTCACAACCTCCACCGAGGGCCATTCCGGCAGGGGCGGCTACAACCGGTTTGTCCATATACTTGAGCTTCATCAGCGAGTCCTGTAATCCTTTAATGGCCCAATCAAGATCGTCCCATTCCTCTTCCTGAGCTGCAAACAGGACCATAGGCAGGTTGGCTCCAACGGAAAAGTTGGTGCCGTGGTTTGCAATTACCAGACCTTCAAAATCCTTGTTGACTATATCGGCTGATTTTTGAATCATTGCGATGATATCTTCGCCAATGGCATTCATTTTGGCATGAAATTCCAGGCAGGCAACACCGTCACCTATATCAATAAGAGAAGCACCCGTGTTGGCTGCCACTTCCTTTTTCTGTTCCTTGAGCGAGGGCAGAAGAATAATGCCCGGCCTGGTCGGTATCTCTTTGTAGTCCTTCGAAGGGATATCGTAAAAATAGAGGGCCCCTGCCTCTTTTTTGTAAAATGACTCCTTCCCATCGGAAAGCATCTCGTCAACCCATTCGGGGATCTCGTAACCGGCCTCCTTCATCTTGGCAGTAGATTTGTTGAGGCCTATGGCATCCCACACTTCAAACGGACCCAACTTCCGGGCAAAACCCCATTTCAACGCATTATCAATATTGACGATATCATCGGCGATCTCAGGGATCCGGTTGGCAGAATAGATGAGGGTTTCTGCCAAGGTCCTGAAGGTGAACTGGCCTGCCGTATCTTTTGCGTAGAAAAGGGATTTGATCTTCTCGCCTGTGCCGGAAATGTTTTTGGCTGCCTCTAACGAGGCAAAGTTTACCTTTTCCTGCGGTGTGTGTTCCAGGGTTTTATAGTCGAGGGAAAGGATCACCCTTTTCCCTTCACTGTCCTTGCTCTTTTTGTAAAAGCCCTGTTTGGTCTTTTCCCCCAGGAGCTTTTTTTCAAGCATTGCTGAAATGAACTCGGGGGCCTTGAACATCTCACGTCTTTCATCATCAGGGGTCCCTTCGTACACATTGTCTGCCACATGAAGCAGCGTATCAAGACCAACCAGATCCGCGGTTCTGAAGGAGGCGCTATTGGGATTCCCCACTATAGGCCCGGTAAGCTTGTCTACCGCTTCTATTGTCAGACCTAAGTCTATCATGGCAATGATGCCTGAAAACATGCTGAATGTGCCGATTCGATTGGCCACAAAATTAGGGGTGTCCTTGGCATAGACGATGCCTTTGCCAACCACTTTTTCGCAGACTTCGGCTAAGATATCAACAACTTCAGGAAGAGTGTCCGGCCCCGGGACTATCTCTAAGAGCTTCATATATCTCGGCGGATTGAAAAAGTGGGTAATTGCAAAATGCTTTTTAAAGTCCTCTGTCCGACCATCGCACATCTCCTTAGCCGGTATCCCCGACGTGTTGGAGGTAATTATGGTTCCAGGTGTAAGAACTGATTCAACCTTTTCAAAAACACTCTGCTTGATGTCTAATCTCTCCACTACCACTTCTATGATCCAGTCAACGCCCTTCAACAGTTCGAGATCGTCTTCCAAATTTCCTATGGAAACCAGCTTGGCGTTCTCAGGAATATAGAAGGAGGCGGGCTTTGACTTCAATGCGCCTTTCAGTCCATTCTTGCCAAATTTATTCCTGAAATCGCTACTTTCCGTTGTAAGGCCCTTCTTCTTATCGCCCTCTGTCAGTTCAGGGGGAACAATATCTAGCAGGACCGTTTCGATCCCCACATTGGCCAGCTGGGCCGCAATGGTGGCGCCCATTACCCCGGCGCCGATTACTCCAGCCTTTCTCAATTTTTTGGCCATAGCCACCTCCTTAAAACAATACCGAGTTACGTGCCCTTATTCTTAAAATTATCAAAAAATGAATGAACTGTCATTCATTTTTGAGGGTAATACTGCCAAAATGCGAAGTCAAGCATTATTTTATTAAAATAAAAGGCCTTGCTTTTTCAAATTTCCCCTAAACATGGGTTATTGTTCAGGCATTGATTACGCCGCATCGGTCCAAAAATCCGCCCATATCTTCATCTTTTCTAATCCCTAAGCGCGTCAGGGCGAAATCATACCGGATCGGGTCATCAGGCTCTATTTTCCGAAATGCCCGGGTGATCTCTATGGCAGTGCGCATGTTTGCATTCTTCCGGTTGGTCAGATTCAGAAGGAGAGAGATGCGGTGCATATGAGTGTCTAAAGGGATTATTAACTTTGATGGAGGCACCTTATTCCACCCCCCCGGATCTATCCGGTCTTTCCTTACCATCCATCGCAAAAAGAGGTTCAATTTCTTACAGGCGCTCCCCTTTTGGGGGAGGGGGATGAGAGAGTTTGTGCGGTCTTTAAAGGGATAGGTGAGTTCATCCACAAAAGAGGTTAAACCTGGAAGAACGGTCTCGTCAGCTTCGCTATATTTGTCTGAGAAACATGCCCCTAAAGATCCATACTGTCTGATGACGCGTTTCATTCCAATGAGCATCAGAGCGACCTCTTCGCCAGTGCTGAACCTGTGTTTGAAGTTGGAAAAGATCTTATGAAGAGACCTGTTCGATGAGGATTTCAGAAATGCATGAGGGGAGGGCCCCAGCTCTTTGAGGATAGATGATACGCTTTTCAGGATCTGGGCCACGCGGCCGTATGCAAGCGATGAGGCTATTATCCCGACCGTTTCACGATCTTTCAGATCGGGATAGTCGTAAAGATATTCAAGGGGGTCAGGATGGACCCATTGACGGGAATTATAACGATGGTAAAGCTGTTCGAGATGATACTTTACCACGTCACGTGACATTCCGGACCGATGATTTCGAGGAGTTCGGGTCAAGCCATAGAGCCTCCGTCCACAGTAATGATTTCACCGGTAACAAAATCGGACATGCCTGATGCCAAAAAAAGCACTGTGCCGACCACATCATCTGTCTCCGCGATCCGGGCCATGGGGATGGTATTTGTGATTTCCTTCAAAAGTGATTCGTTGCTCCAGAAAGGCTGGCTGAACTTTGTCTTCACCACGGATGGGGCCACGCCGTTGACATTTATATGATCCTGTGCCAGTTCCACGGCCAAGACTCTGGTGAGCATTTCAACACCGGCCTTTGCTACACAATATATCCCCATACCCATTGCAGCCTTTCTTGCGGCAATGGAGCTGATGTTTATGATTTTGCCCTGTCCGGTCTTTTTCATCAATCTTGCTCCACCAGCAGAGGCCAGAAAAGTCCCCTTCAGATTTGTTGTGATAATCTTATCCCACAGCCCTTCATCAGTTGCGATTACAGACGGGGTCAGGATATTCATGCCCACATTGTTTACGAGGATATCCAGCCTTTCAAACCGGTTTTCGATCGCCTTAAACAGGGCCGTCACCTCGGCTGAATTGCCCACGTTTGCCATGAAAGCGGTAATATTTATCCCCTTTTGACGAAGATCTTCCACTGCCTGATCCAGATTGTCCTGTTTTCGTCCGCAAATGACCACCTCAGCCCCTTTTTCGGCCATGGCCATGGCAATCGCTTTGCCCAATCCACGGCTCCCACCGGTTACCAAAGCCACCTTTCCTGTCAAATCTATCGTATTCATTTCACTCTCCTTTTTTTCCACCTGTGCGGTTAGTCTTTTCTTATTTGCCAGACACAGAGGGAAATAAAAATGTTTTCCTCTGAGTCTCTGAGTCTCTGTGGCTATTTCTTTTAACGGCACAGGTCACATTTTTTCAGAAACTGAAACATAAAATGAGGAAGAAGTCAAATTGCATATGAAACTGGAAACTTGAAATTCGAAACTCGAAATCGGAAAAACATCCAAACCATTCTGGATACCGGTCGAAGGTCCCGTTTTTAGGCGGGGATACAAAATGCCGAATCCCCGTTCAAATTTTTACGCTTTACACCTTATGCCTGCTATAGTTTACTCTACCCTTTTCGCTTGACTGATAAGCCTCAATTCCCTATTTTATAAGACAACTGAAAATGACCATTAAACGCATACTCATACTCGTACCTACGCTTGTCATACTCTTCCTGCTTCAGTCTTATCTCTGGGTCCCCACCTATGAGGAACAGACAAAGGGGAACCCCAATCGCCTCCACGAATATATTACGGCATCCACAGGAGATGCCACTTCCCTCAATCCCATAATCTCGTCCAATTCCACCAGCAGTCAGATAGAATCCCTCGTTTTTGACAGCCTCCTTGACCGCGACGAAGAACTTCGTTTCAGGGGACGTCTGGCCACCTCCTGGGAGATCTCTGAGGAGGCCTATTTCTATTTGAATCCCCATGCGGTGATACCCCATGCGACGACATCTGATGCCGGTAAGACAGATGCTGAGGGGATAGTCCGGATTATTCGTGAGGCCAAAAAGGAAGGGAGGGGTCTGGCCCCGGAATTGAAAGCTACCTTAGACCGTATTAAAAAGATTATGATAATACCGCCCGAGAAGGTAGTGACGACCACACATTATAAACCAGCCAAAGAAGAAAAAGAAAAAAAAGAGATAGAGGTCATAATTCAGGCCCCCGCCCGGATAAAGCTAAGCCTTACTGAAGTGGATCAAGACCTGTTCATAAATCTTTCAAAGATCTTAGGCAATGATTACTTTGTATCCTTTGATGGCATCCAGCACCTTAAAACTGACCCTTTGGTGGATAAAAAGAGGTTGGCCGCCTACGCCAAAGAATACCTTCCGGCCATTGAGCATAATCCTGTCATCATTTTTCATCTGAGGCCGGGTGTCAGGTTTCATGATGGCCATATCTTTGATGCCGGTGATGTCAGGTTTACCTATGAAGCCATCATGGACCCCAAGAACCTCTCTCCGCGCACTGCCGACTATGAACCGATAAAGGGAGTGGAGGTGATTGATCCTCTGACCGTGCGTATAGTTTATAAGAGGCTCTACTCCCCGGCCTTGGGTACGTGGGGTATGGGAATACTCCCGGAGCATATCCTCAACCAGGAGGCTCTCAAAAAAGAGGCCGAGCGTCTCGGTAAAGATCCTGACAAGTTTTCCATGCGACAGAGCGAATTTGACCGCCATCCCATGGGATGCGGTCCTTTTGTGTTTAAAGAATGGAAATCAGATCAGTTCATTGACTTAGACCGGTTTGAGGATTACTGGGAAGGATCGCCCCATTACAAACGATATGTCATGCGTATCATCCCGGATCTCCTGACCCAGGAGATGGAATTCTATGCCGGGACCTTGGATAGCTACCAGGTGCAGCCCCACCAGGTGGAACGTCTTAAAAAGGATCCCAGATTCCAAAGCTTCTCCGGCACATCCTTTGGATATACTTACATAGGATACAACATGCGGAGGGCACCCTTTAACGATGTAAGGGTACGAAGGGCGCTGGGCATGGCCATAGATGTGAATAAGATAATCGACTATGTCCTGTATAACCAGGGAGAGAGGATTACCGGCCCCTTCCCGAAACAGACCGATTATTATGATCATAAGGTTCAACCTCTACCCTATGATCCCAAAGGGGCGCTTGATCTCTTAAAAGAGGCTGGCTGGCTACGCAACGGGGAGGGCTGGCTGGAAAAGGACGGGAAAAGACTGGAATTCACTTTGATTACCAACAGCGGGAATGACCTCCGCAAGGCCATCTTGGCCATTGCCCAGGACGGCTGGAAACAGATCGGCGTAAATGTCCGCACCGATATATTAGAGTGGTCGGTATTTATCCAGGAGCGAGTGCATAAGTTGGATTTTGATGCCCTGATCTTAGGCTGGGTCATGGGCATTGATCCTGATCTCTATCAGATATGGTACTCCAGCCAGACCCATCCCTATCAACTCAATTTCGTGGGTTTCGAAAACAGAGAGGCTGATGATCTTATTATCAAGATCAGGCAGGAGTACGATTTTGAAAAACAGGTTGAATTCTGCCACAGACTCCATAAAATAATTGCCCGTGAACAGCCCTATACCTTTCTCTATGTGGGCAAGTGGACAGCAGTTCTGGATAAGCGAATCGTCATAAAGGATCTCGATGAGGACGGGGTAATGCTCTACAAAAAGATCAAGCCCACAAAGACCGGCGATTACACCTTTCACTTTAACAGGTGGTTAAAAATACCCCAGATGCCTGATTTTGCATCAGAAGGGTGGTAAGGGGATTGGCGATTGTCGATTGATGATTTTTGATTGCGGGTTACGAGTTACGGGTTACGGGTTGTCCCTCCTTCTGAAGGGATTTTCGGCCAGCATCAAATATCAAGTATCAAGTTTCAAGTTTCAAGTTTCGCACGAGGAATTTTAAATGTTTTCATTTATCGGACGAAGTATCGTACAGAAGATTATTACCCTGTTTTTTGTATCGGTTGTCTCCTTTCTGATTATCCATCTCGCGCCTGGCGAACCGAGCCAGGTGGACCCGATGAACCCCAAGTTTACGCCTGAGATGGTGGAGCGATTCCAAAAGGAATTCCATTTAGATAAGCCCCTTTATGTACAGTACCTCTATTTTTACAGAGATCTGTTCAACGGAAAGATTGTTTCATGGAAGGATAGCCAGTCTGTACTGACAAAGATATGGGAACGATTCTTGAACAGCCTCCCCCTATTTATTGTGGGGACTATTCTTACCTGGACCCTTTCCTTTCCGGTTGGGATCCGATCGGCTATTTTCAGGGGTGGAATATATGATAGGAGCGCCACCTTTGTTTCCTATCTCCTTATATCGATCCCCGGATTCTTTTTTGCCTACATCCTGATTATTCTTGTGGTTACGACTCTCCATGTGCCGGTAATAGGGATGGAAACCTTCGGGCTCGGGGCTTCCTCCTGGGGGACTACGCTGATGGACCGGGTTTGGCACCTCCTGATCCCATCTGTATTGGGCGCCACCGGCGGTATAGCGGTTCTTTCCAGGTACGTACGGAGCCAGATGCTCGAGGTGGAAGGGCAGGATTACGTGAGGACCGCCAAGGCCAAAGGGCTCCCGCCGGAGCAGGTCCATTACAAACACGCACTCCGAAATGCCTTGCTGCCTTTTGTGACAATGTTTGGATTGATCCTGCCGGGCCTGATCGGGGGATCGGTCATAATCGAATCCATCTTTTCCTGGCCCGGTATGGGGAGGATGGCTTATGAGGCTATCCTCGCAAGGGATTATCCGGTCATACTGACCGTCAATTTCGTTGCAGCAGTGCTTGTCTTAGTCGGCACCTTTATCTCAGATCTCCTCTATCTCGTTGTAGACCCGAGGATACGACTATGAGGATTGATGATTGGCGATTGTTGATTGATGATTGAATATTGACGATTGACTATTGAAAAAACAACTGAATGACAGCGAAGCGAATGACCACTGAATGACAAATAACCAATAACCAATACCCAATACCCAGTACCCGATACCAAACCCGTAACCAGTAACCAGCAACCAGTACCCAATGACAAATAACCAATACCCAATACCCGATACCCAACAAATATTAGAATCTCCCTTAGCCCCGAAGCAGACACGTTTAGAGGAGCTGTGGGAACTGTTTAGACAAAACAGGCTTGCGATTGTGGGTCTGGTCATTTTCCTGTTTTTTCTCATTACCGCTATTATCGGGGTTATCCTGACTTCTGGCCAGGACCCTGTTTTTGACCCGGCCATGATCCGACTACAGGAAAAACTCCTTCCCCCCTTCACAAGGCCAAATATAGAGACATTGCAACCGGCAGAAATTCCCACATTAGGTATCTATTTACTCGGAACTGATGATTTGGGCCGGGATGTCTTTTCAAGGATGCTCCAGGGGGCATGGGTTTCCTTGACAGTGGGATTTGTGGCAGTGGGGATATCAGTCTTGGTGGGTATATTCATGGGGGGTATTGCAGGATATTTTGGTCAGGGTCATCTCCGCTATGACCAGATCATCATTTCGTGCGTTCTCATAACAGGGGGAATTCTCCTTGCGTTGGGGACGACCTATACAGGGGTAGGGCTGCTTGTTGCCGGGCATATTTATATTTTTTTCTCCATCTTTTCAAGAAAAATCTTAGCAAGGCGCACACTGCCGAAGTGGTTCAACCTGCTCCACAGGGGTGCCATATCTATCGATACTATTATTATGCGAGCGGTTGACATAATGCTATGTTTCCCGACTTTTTTTCTTATACTCACAGTGGTAGCCCTTCTCCCGGCAAGTATGTACAACATCATGATAGTCATCGGTCTGACGAGCTGGATGGGGACTACGCGTTTTGTTCGTGCCGAATTTCTCTCCTTAAGGGAGCAGGACTTCGTGACTGCGGCAAAGGCCCTTGGTGTTGGCCACTTCCGCATAATTTTTCGTCATATGATGCCCAATGCCATTGCGCCGGTCCTGGTATCGTCCACTATCGGCATCGCCATGGCCATATTGACTGAGGCAGGCCTCAGTTTCTTGGGATTCGGTGTGCCACCCCCCCCACGCCACCTGGGGGAATATCCTTTCAGATGGAAAGCGTTTTATCTTTGATGCGCCCTGGCTTACGTTTATACCGGGGATCGCCATATTGATTGTAGTCCTCTGCTTTAATCTGTTCGGTGAAGGCCTGAGGGATGCCCTGAATCCAAAGCTGAGGGAAAAAGGTTAGGGGGGAAGTGACTAAAGTGCCTAAAGTGAACTAAAGTGTCTAAAGTTGATATATGGAATCCCAGTGGACAATAAGGAATTTGCCAAAAAACTCGAAAAAAGAACAAGAAAATTCGGAGTAAGAATCATTCGGCTGTCGGCTAAACTTCCAAATACACAGGAAGGCAAAGTGATTCGGAACCAAATTGCCAAAGCCGGCACCTCAATAGGTGCTAATTATCGTGAAGCCAATCGAGCCAGAAGCAAGGCGGATTTCCATAATAGGATTGATATTTGTGAAAGCGAAGCCAGCGAAACACAATATTGGTTGGAGAGTCATTGTGGATCTTGATTGGTTATCCTGGAACCAAGTTAAGTCTGAATATGGAGAATGTAGTGAATTGCTTGGCATTTTCACTTCTATCGGAAAGAAAAAATAATGAGAAGCGAACATCAAAGTTCTGCTCGAATAACTTTAGGCATTTTAGACACTTTAGCTCATTTTAGGCACTTAACATGAAAACCTTACTTTCTGTTCAAGACCTGAAGGTCTATTTCCGGGCAAAGGATCAGGTAGCCCGTGCCGTGGACGGGGTGAGCTTTGATATCCGACCAGGAGAAACGGTCTGTCTCGTAGGAGAATCCGGCTGTGGAAGACGGTTTCAGCCCTGACTATCCTCCGCCTTATCCCGAGTCCGCCCGGTAAAATTATGGGCGGCAGGGTGCTTTTCAATGGTGTTGATCTCTTAGATCTGGACGAGACCGATATGCAGAAGATCCGTGGAAACCATATAGCCATGGTTTTCCAGGAACCGCTGACATCTCTGAACCCTGTTTTTACCATCGGAGATCAGATCGGGGAGGGCATAACAATCCACGAACAGGTCGAGCGAGACCGATATGCAGAAGATCCGTGGAAACCATATAGCCATGGTTTTCCAGGAACCGCTGACATCTCTGAACCCTGTTTTTACCATCGGAGATCAGATCGGGGAGGGCATAACAATCCACGAACAGGTCGAGCCTGAGGAGTTACGCAAGAGGTGTGTGCAGCTCTTAAGAGATGTTGGGATTCCATCGCCTGAACAACGTTTGAAAGACTACCCTCACCAGTTGAGCGGGGGGCAACGTCAGAGGGTAATGATTGCCATGGCCTTAGCCTGTAACCCCGACCTGATTATTGCTGATGAGCCGACTACAGCCCTTGACGTGACAGTTCAGGCCCAGATCCTGAATCTGATGAAGTCGATTCAGCAAAAAGCATCCATGTCGGTCCTCTATATCACCCACGATCTGGGCGTAGTGGCCAATATTGCCGACCGTGTGAATGTCATGTATGCAGGGGTTATTGTGGAAATGGGAGATACTTACCAGATTTTCCAGAACCCTCGTCACCCCTATACTCAGGGCCTGTTGGCCTCCCTGCCAGCACGGTCCAGGCGTGGCAGGAGGCTTCACAGCATTCCCGGTGCAGTGCCCAACCCCGCTTTTAAACCGCCCGGCTGCCCCTTTCATCCCCGGTGCTCTTTTGCCATTGAAACCTGCAAGACCAGGTTTCCTGAGATGTGTAAGCATGGGGACGGGCATCTTAGCCGTTGTCCGGTCCTGAAGGATTGATTATTGTTGATTGAGGGATTGAGGGATTGAAAAATGCTGGGATGCTGGGATACTGGATGGAAGATACAAGATGCAGGATGTAAGATACAGGATGTACGATGCAGGATGGATGATCCCTAAACCTGTTCCTTAAGCCTTGCGCCTTGTGCCTTACGCCTATGTCAAATGACGAATGACAAATGACTAATGACTAATGACCAGAACATCACCCTGCGTGTTGAGGGGCTGAAGAAGTACTTTCCTGTACGCAGGGGGTTCTTTCAGAGGACAACCGGGTGGATCAAGGCGGTTGACGGAATAGACCTTGAGATAGAATCGGGAAAAACCTTGAGCCTTGTGGGAGAAAGCGGGTGTGGCAAATCCACTGCGGCCAAAGTTATCCTCAGGCTGATTGAGCCCGATGAAGGGAAGCTTATCTATAAGGGTAACGACATTACCAATCTCTCTCACAAGGAGATGAAACATCTGCGAAAAGAGATGCAGATCGTTTTTCAAGACCCTTTCGGCTCTCTTAATCCCAGGATGACTGTGGGCCAAACCATAGAAGAAGGTTTAAGAGGCATGGGCCTGTCAAAAGGGGAACGTAGGGATCGCAGAGACGAACTCCTTGAAATGGTGGGGATCTCAGCCATCAGCTCCGACCGTTATCCCCATGAATTCAGCGGGGGTCAGCGACAGAGGGTAGGTGTGGCGCGGGCATTGAGTGTGTCGCCGTCCCTGGTCATTTGTGATGAGCCTGTTTCGGCCCTGGACGTATCAATCCAGGCCCAGATCATAAACCTCCTTAAGGACCTGCAGGACCGGCTCGGACTCAGCTATCTCTTTATTTCTCATGATTTAAATGTGGTTGGTTACCTGAGCGATAAGGTGGCAGTGATGTATTTAGGTCATATTATGGAATATGCAAACACCGAAGAACTTTTTGAGACTCCTCTTCACCCGTACACCTTAGCCCTTCTTTCAGCAGTGCCGGTGGTCGAGCCGGACAAGAGATTGGAGCTTAAATCCTTGAGCGGGGATGTCCCAAGCCCCTTAGACCCGCCGCCAGGGTGCAAGTTCCAGGGAAGGTGTCCGCAGGTTGAAGAACGGTGCAGGGAAGAGGAGATAGGCTTCGCGCGTGTTAGCGAGGATCATTTAGTAAGATGCTGGAAGGTGGGATGAGGGTAATTCCGGATCTCAAAATTTTCCCTTGACTTTTCAGCAAGAATAAGCAAAATTAAAAGATTACTGGGGGATCGTATAGGGGCAATACGGCGGGTTCTGGTCCCGTTGACCGAGGTTCGAATCCTCGTCCCCCAGCCAACGGTCCCATCGTCTAGCGGTCTAGGATATCGGCCTCTCACGCCGGAGACACGGGTTCGATCCCCGTTGGGACTACCAATAATGAAATCAAGGGGTTAGCTCATATTAGCTGACCCTTTTTTCATTGCTCAAAAATCACTTTCCACCCTTATATCCAACCTAAACAACCAATATGAGGATTTAAACCCATGAAAACCGGCTTTAATTTTGGGAATAAGTTTTGTTTTCTTTGTCCGTGGCTGGGGGTCCACAGTATTCGCTACGTCCGATTCTCCCAGGCGCTCTATTTCTGCTAATCCGACCCCCTACCCTCCCAAAACTTACACCCTTCCTCCGGGTTTTTATTGGGCCACAATTTCTTAGCCTCTCCTTTGCCATGCATCGGAAACCAAGTGCAGGTAAAATCTTGGATGAAAGTGTCCCCTGTCCAATTCCCTAAATATTTGCATGTTCAGCAGGATTTATCTGTTGGCATCTTCTTCAGTCTGCACTATATAAACACCCATATACGCCTGTACTGTAAGAAAAACTGTAAACACATGCCCTGACACCCCTTAGGGCATTGCCGTCCATCCTGGGCCGTCTTAGCAATCTGCAGAGCATATAATGCCAGTTTGACAGACGGTCACAACGCCTAAAGTTATTTTTATGAGACTGAGTGTTTAACAGGCGCCATCGCCCAGGCAAAATCAAGGAATCCCTTTTCTGGCTCATTAAGGGGTAGGGTCTTCCGTTCGGTCAACTGGTACCATAATGTAGGTCTCCTATTGGAGGTGTGTCCATCCAGCCTCAACCCTGCCTAAGTGAAAAAGCCTTGATTTCACCAAAAAAACCATGTACTTTTCCATAGTCAGTGCCTTTAATTTCCAACATCTATAAAGAGGTCTACCATGGACTGTAAACCAAACCCCATTTTCTCACAATTGAGAAGTGGGGTTTTTGTTTCTTTGGCTGCTGATTGAAAAAAAGGATAATCACAGAAGAGGAATTTGTGGCCAAATTGAAGCAGGTCCAACGTCAGCATGAGGATAGGAGAGCGATCAAGGGATAACCGGGGTGCAAATAGCCTTAGTTCG
>PVMK01116652.1_pt1 | contig 26902 bp, 25 predicted proteins | sample 1853481 | NCBI WGS metagenome assembly PVMK01 (sample SAMN08533507, study PRJNA380276) | Marine sediment metagenome, whole genome shotgun sequencing project. | reverse complement strand
CCCACCATCGGCGGGGAATCGATTCCCATCATAGTCGTCGCTCTTCTGGGAACCGGCTTCTTTTTAACCCTTCGTCTTGCCTTTATACAGTTCCGGCGCCTGGGACATGGATTTCGGCTCACCTCCGGAAAATACGATGATCCGAATCAGCCGGGAGACGTCTCCCACTTCCAAGCTTTGAGTACCGCCCTTTCCGCCACCGTCGGCATTGGCAATATTGCAGGGGTGGCCCTCGCTATCCATTTCGGCGGTCCGGGGGCCCTGTTCTGGATGTGGATGACCGCAGTTTTGGGAATGGTCACCAAGTTCGTGGAGGTGACCTTGTCCATGCATTACCGGGTCATTGAGAAACTCGATGAAACAGGTCGCGGTCAGTACGGTACGGCTTCCGGGGGTCCCATGTACTACATTGAGCGGGGACTGGGTAAGCGCTGGAAACCGATGGCCGTCTTTTTTGCTTTTGCCCTCATTATCACCTCCTTTTTTACCGGCAATGGGATTCAGGCCAACACCATGGCAGATGTTCTCTTCACTGAGTTTAGCATTCCCGCCTGGGTCACGGGTCTGGCGTCAGCCACCCTTGTCTTTTTGGTCATTGTGGGTGGAATCACCCGTATTGCCAGAGTGACCAGCGTGCTGGCTCCCCTGATGGCGGTCCTCTATGTTCTTAGTGCACTCATTATTTTGATCTTGAATCTCCCTCAGGTGGTTCCGACTCTTGGTCTGATCTTCAGAGAAGCTTTTCAGCCCACGGCGGGAATAGCAGGTACGGGAATAGGTCTTTTCGTGACCACCATGATGTGGGGGGTACGGCGAGGCCTGTTTTCCAATGAGGCGGGACAGGGTTCAGCGCCCATCGCCCATGCGGCGGCCAAGACAAATGAACCGGTTGCCGAAGGGGTGGTGGCCTTGCTGGGACCTTTCATCGACACCATTATCATCTGCTCGATGACGGGACTGGTTATTTTGATCACCGGTGTCTGGAACGAGAGGATTGCTACGGAGTTTCCCTTATCCTCAGGAGAGATCAGCTATCTCGTGGACACAGAAAGGGGCCCGGTACGGGCCAATTCCATCCCCGAGACCATTCGGATACAGCAAGGCCGTCCGCTGACGGGGACGACAGAAGCCGGCTTTGCCTGGCATGACGTGAGAGTCGAGGAGTTTTTTGTCGATGCCAGTCAGGAGCAGCCCTTCAGCGGAGTGATTCGGCCCTCTGATCAGGTTGCCGTAGCCGATGATGGAACTCGCTACCCAAGTTTATTTGGCCCGGCTGTTGAGAACGGTGCTCCCCTGACGGCCCTGGCCTTTCAGCGAGGATTGTCACCAATAGGCCCCTGGGGAAATTACATCGTCCTGATCAGCGTGCTCCTTTTTGCTATCTCGACGGCGATAGCCTGGAGTTACTATGGAGACCGTTGTGTGAATTACCTCCTGGGTCCCAAGGCGATTTTGCCCTATAAGATCGTCTTTGTGATCATGCACTTTGTGGGTGCCGTCTTTGCTCTCTCGACGGTGTGGACCCTGGGAGACGTGGCGCTGGGAATGGTCACCTTTCCCAATCTGATTGCCTTGCTCCTCCTATCAGGGGTGGTGGTGAAGCTCACCAAGAGTTACTTCGAAAGAAAACCCTGGCAGAAATAGCGCGCTTCGCGCGCGTTCCAGGTTCCAAGTTTCAGGTTTCAGGTCAGATTTGGAATTTCAGCCGGTCTTCCGGCTGCGGTCAGCTGGTCAGGGCTCTTCCGACTTCCTCTTCAAAATATAAATCGGCTTGTCCTGGGATTCGTGGTAGGTACGCACGATAAGTTCAGCCACCAGTCCGAAAAGGATGAATTGGATCCCTGCTGTGAAAAGGAAGATGGAGAGCAGCAGCAAGGGGTTGCGATGGGCCTTTACGGCCTCAAAGAATTTTTGGTACAGCGTTATCGCACTGAGCAGTGAGCCTCCCAGGAAAGAGAGCAATCCGAGGCCTCCAAAAAGATACATCGGTTTAGTGGAATAACTGCCCAAAAATTTGACCGTGATGAGATCCAGGAGGACCTTTATGGTTCGGCTGATCCCGTATTTGGATTTGCCGGAACGGCGGGGATGATGATGGACCGGAATTTCCGTTACCCGTGCTCCCGCCCAGCTGGCAAAGATGGGAATGAATCGATGCATTTCTCCGTATAAGCGGATGTGCCGCACGATGTTCCGTCTGTAGCCTTTCAGGGTACATCCGTAGTCGTTCAGGCGGACTCCACTGATCCAGCTGATCAAACGATTGGCCAGGTGAGAGGGAAGGACTCGGGTCTGCCAGGGATCCTTGCGATCCTGTCTCCAGCAGTTGACCACGTCGAAACCCTCTTCGAGCTTCTCCATGATGCGGGGAATATCCTGAGGATCATTCTGGAGATCCGCGTCCAGGGGAATGATGATTTCCCCCCGGGCATAATCAAATCCGGCGGCAATGGCAGCGGTTTGCCCGAAATTGCGAACAAACTCCAGGACCCGAACCCGTTGATCCAGGACAGCCAGGCGCTGGAGTTCCTCGGAACTCCCATCGGAGCTTCCATCGTTGATGAAGAGAATTTCGCAGCTGGATCTCCAGGGTGTCAGACTTTGGTTGAGACGGTCGTACAGGGGTCTGAGGGTCTCGAGTTCATTAAAAACGGGAATGATAATGGAGAGCTCAAGCCCGGTCTCAGAGGCCGTCTCGATTGGTGATGAGGTAGATGGGGCGGGTCCAACTTTCTCGGAGGTTGTCACTTCGGTCACGTCGGAATCCCTCGATCAGCGTACGCCCTGTAGTATATAACTTCGGCCGCTCTTCCACAATTTGCAAGGGTCGTACAGTGGCTTGGGTCAACTCCGAATAGTCTTCGGCGCTCACGATCATGTAGACGGTGATTTCGGACTCCAGAAGGGCGACAGCGGCTTGAAGATCGCCCAGTTCGAAAATAGGCTGGTCCAGATAAAAGGCCAGGCTGGGAGCCGCGAATTTATAGTACCCGGCTTGGAAATCCTGTCCCTCTGATTCTATCCTTATCCTCTCAGCAAGATGATGGACCGGTTTGTATTTTTCCAGGGGCTGGAGGTAAAGGGCGAAGGAGGTGAAGTAAAAGAGGCTCAGAGAAGCCAGGGCCAAGGTGTAGCGTCGTCTCACGAAGCCCCATATTAAAGCAGGAACAAAAAGCAACGGGAGCCATAGCCAGGCCTCCTCAAACAGGACCCACAGGATCCCAAAGAGGGCCAGAGCAAGAAGGGCGAACAAAGTGCTTACGATGCCTGCCAAAACTATGGGGACCCGAGCCCGCTTCAAATAAAGCGCCACCCACAGGGCTGCCGCCGGATAGAGGGGCAAGATGTAGTATTCCTGTTTGTTGTGGGAGAGGGAAAAGAGAATGAAATAGGTCCCCATCCAGAGGCTGAGTAACATCCAGTGGTGGTCTTTTTCTTCCTCTCCGCCGCTGTCTTTTTTTCTCCGTAGAGACCAGATCACGGCCGCGGGGAAAAAGAACGACCAGGGGAAAAAGTCGCCCAGAAACACTCCCACATAGTAGAAGGGACCGCGCTGAGGACCGAAGTCCACGGAGACGAAGCGGCCCAGATTGTCGCTTAAGAAAAACTCCAAAACGGGCTCCCAACCGGTTGTGACTCCTAAAAGTAGAAACCAGAAGGAGCATAAAAAAGCATAGATCAAACCGCCTGCCACCCAGGGAGCCTGACCCAGTCGGTTCAACTTACCGTCAATCCAGAGATAAAGTCCCAGAAAGAACAGGGGAAGCAAGGCAACGGGCCCTTTGGCTAAAAAGGCCAGGCCAAAGAAAAGGCTGGCCAGAAGAAAATGATGTTTTTTCTGCGAGTGGATCCAGGAAAGGAAAAAGGCGATGGCCCACAACAAACAAAACAACAGCAGGACGTCAATCAGAAGTCGGCGTGACAGGATAAGGAAACGAAAAGTTGTGGCAAAGATGCCTGCCGCCCAAAGCGCCACTTGCCGATCATAAAGAATCGTGCCGATGAGAAACACCGCCAGGACGGATCCATAGGCCAATAGCGCCATGGGAAAACGTTCCCAGAACACGGAAGGAGAGAAAAGGCTGTAAAAAGGGGCCACCACCCAATAGGAAAGGGGCGGTTTGTTGAGTCGGGGTCTTCCGTTGAAGGAAGGGACGGACCAATTGCCCTGTTCCACCATCTCGCGTGGGGTCTGGGCATAGAAGGCTTCATTACTGTCCCAGATCGAGGAGTCATCCAGAGCGACGAAAAAGGGAAGAGCGAAAAGAATGAGAAGCCAGTAGTGGCGAACGAAGCTCATGGAGATTAAGCCCGGATTATACATAAATTCTCTACTGCAGCACCGAAATCATCCGCCCTGTCTGTGTTGCACTCAGTCGGCCTCCTCAACGTACTGCAGGGAGTACGTTTGCGGTGGCCTCCCGTCGTGCGTGGCGCAACGCACTCAGGTCGGCGCTTTCGTTGCTTCGTAACAAGAACCTATGCATAACCCGGGCTAGATATCATCGAGCAGTGTCAGATGACCAGGGCTGGTCAGGCGGTCAGGAGGTCAGGTTCCCCTAGAACAAGTTCTTCTGCAACTCGTCGGTGACGGCGCCAGCGGTTGTGTGAGAGTGGCCCAAAAGCTTGAGCTCTTTGCGCTCCAGGCGTGAGAGGATCTCTCGAGCCCTGCCGATGACCACCTGGGGCAAGCCGGCCAGACGCGCCACTTCAATGCCGTAACTCTTGCTGGCTACGCCCGGGGCTACACGGTGGAAGAAAACAATTTTCTGGTCGGATTCCTGGACTCTCACACAATAGTTTTTTGCGCCTTCATAGAGTTCTTCCAGTTTGGTCAACTCCTGATAATGGGTCGCAAACAGTGTTCGAGCCTTTCGTTTCTCCTGGGTGAGCAGATACTCCGCTACAGACCAGGCGATGGATAACCCATCAAAGGTGGCGGTGCCGCGCCCTACCTCATCCAGTAAGATGAAACTCCGCGGGGTGGCGGAATTCAGGATGGTGGCTGTTTCGATCATTTCCACCATAAAGGTGGATCGTCCCCTGGCCAGATTGTCGCTGGCACCCACGCGAGTGAAAATTCGGTCGACAATACCAATATGGGCCTCATCAGCCGGAACGAAAGAGCCCATCTGGGCCATGATCACGATGAGGGCATTTTGACGAAGATAGGTCGATTTTCCACCCATGTTGGGTCCGGTCAGAATCAGCAGTTGATCCCCTTCGGCCTGACAGAGCAGGTCGTTGGGAACAAAGGGATCGCTATTTTGAAGCTCCACAACCGGATGGCGTCCTCCCCGAATGGCCATCTCGTGGGTTTCATCCAACTGGGGTCGAACCCACCGATATTTCTTGGCCGCCTGTGCAAGAGCCAACAAGCAGTCGATGCAGGCAATGATCTGAGCCGTTTGTTGAATACGCTGGGCCTGCTGACCTACCTGCTTCCGGAGCTCGAAAAACAGGTTCTTCTCAAGCTCGAAGATTTTCTCCTGGGCGGTGAGGACCTTTTCCTCGTACTCCTTCAGTTCAGGGGTAATATAACGCTCGCATCCCACCAGTGTCTGTTTGCGAATGTAGTGAGCTGGGACGGAATCCAGGTGAGTTTTGGTGATCTCGATGAAATAACCAAACACCCTGTTGTATTTGACCTTGAGGGAAGGAATAGCCGTCTTTTCTCGCTCCTGGGATTCCAGACGGGCTATGAAAGACTTTCCTGAACGTGTAATCTCGCGCAGTTCATCCAAATCCGAGTGGAAGCCGGTCCGAATCAGACCTCCTTCATTCAAGTTCACGGGAGGCTCCTCGGCAATGGCCTGTTCCAACAACTGAACCAGATCTTGCAGGAGATCCAGCTGGGGAGTGAGCAAGCGACTGCTATAATCATCCAGCAGTTCAGAGACTCGAGGAAGTTGCTGCAGGGAATTTTTTAGAGCCAGCAAATCTCGGGCGTTTGCCGTTTCCATGGTGACCCGGGAGAGCAGTCGCTCCAAATCCTGAATGGTCTTGAAGACCTGGCTCAGGCGGTCCATTCCGACGACCGACTGCGACAATTCCTGGATGGCATCCAAGCGCTCATTGATCCGGGTCAATTCCAGGCTTGGCCTCAACATCCAGCTGCGCAACAGGCGCGCTCCCATGGCCGTTTCCGTCAGGTCCACTACAGCCAGGAGAGTCCATTGCTTGTTTCCATCAAAACCCTGGACCAGCTCCAGATTCAGAACCGTGGATTCGTCCAGTTTGAGATGCCGGCTGGATTCAAGAAGATTCAGATGGGTGATGTGAGCCAATTGTGACTTTTGGGTCTCCTTCACATAATGCAGCAGAGCTCCCGCCGCACAAATGGCCGCCCGGTGTCCGTTGAGTCCGAACCCATCCAGGGTGGATACCTGAAAATGCTCGAGCAGAATACGCTTGCAGTAGTCCAGATTGAAGGTCCACTGAGACTGAGGAGTTCTGACAGTGCGGTCTCGCAAGTCAGGGGGGATTTGACCGGAGAGCTGCTCCTGGTGTTCTGCGGAGAGGATCAGTTCGCGCGGCTGAAAATGCACCAGTTCCTGCTGCATCTCTGTCCAGGCCTGGGTTCCCGAAAACTCACTCAGTAAGAACTCCCCGGTGGAGAGATCAAGAAAAGAAGCGCCCACTCGATCCTGTGTCTCCACCAAACCAGCGATGAAATTATTTTCTTTGGAATCCAGCAGGCCTTCCTCGATGGTCGTTCCCGGGGTCACAATTCTTTTGACCTCACGACGCACAATCCCTTTCACCTGACGAGGTCTTCGGTCTGCTCACAGAGAGCCACCTTGTGACCCTTCCCGACGAGCCGGGCCAGATAGTTGTTGACTGCGTGATGGGGCACTCCGCACATGGGGATAGGATCGCCCCTACGGTCGCGGTTACGGGAGGTGAGGGTGATCTCCAGCTCGCGGCTGGCTAAGATGGCATCTTCGAAGAACATCTCATAGAAATCACCCAGGCGGAAAAACAGCAGCATGCCGGGATGCTTCCGCTTGATGTCATGATACTGGCGCATCATGGGACTCAGATTTTCCATCTTGCTGCCTCTCCTGGTGCCTCTCTCGACTTTTGTCCTACTCTAGCAAGGGGGTATGAATTTTTGGCTTGCCGTCACTTCGTGGCGTCGTGTTTTCATGCTATCGTCGCGAAATGACGAAGGCTCCCATTCACATTTTGGCTGTTGATACGGCTACCAACAGTGGAGGAGCGGCCGTGAGCCGAAACGGGGAAGTAATCGCTTCACTGATGGTGAAGACTCCCCTTCAGTACGCAGAAAAAATACTTTACCTGGTCGACTTCTTGCTGGATCAACACAAGCTCAAACTCGAGGAGATGGACTGCTTTGCGGTGGCCAACGGCCCAGGTTCCTTTACCGGCCTGCGCATCGGGATAGCCACCGTGAAGGGATTTTGCCAGGGCCTCAACAAACCCGGTGTCGGGATTTCGACACTCGAGGCACTCGCCTATCGTTTTCGCTGGGCTCATTCTCTGGTGGCACCCATGATCGATGCCCGTCGCGATCAGATCTACGGAGCAATGTATAGGTTCAACGGATCCCAGATGGAGTTGGAACACAAGGAACAGGTGAGATCTCCGGCGCTATGGCTGCAGGAGATATCCGGGCAGGAGTGTGTGTTTGTGGGTGATGGCGCGCAGCTCTATAAGGAGACCATCGTGGCTGCCCATCCTGAAGCTCGGGTGTTGGAGACCGATAATCGGGTGCTGGAAACGCTGTGCCAGATTGCTTATCAGCGTTTCAAGGAGACTAAAACCCAGTCCGCGCAGGAGCTCAAGGCCAATTACCTTAGACCCTCGGATGCGAAAAGATCCTGACCTCCTGACCCTGTATCTCTCATGCTCTTCCCGGGTGCGAAGTATGGTGGAACTTGAAATCCGTAACCCGTAACCTGGAATCCATGAGTCAGGATCAGCGCCAAACAGTGATCATCGCCACCCTCTTCGGAGTGTTGTTTCTGGCCACGGTTGACAATCAGCTTTTGATTCCCCTGCTTCCCACCTTGGGCCGCGAATTTAGTGTTTCCGTCCAGAACCTGGGCTGGCTCCTCAGTAGCTATGCCCTGGTAGCGGCTCTGTCCAGTCTGTTCCTGGGTCCGCTGTCGGACCGATTTGGGAGAGTCATCTTCCTTCGCTTAGGACTCGTGTTCTTTTTTTTCATAGCGCTTTCCACATATTTTTCTCAAGGATATTCTCAATTGTTTTGGTTCAGGGCGATGACCGGCCTAGCGGCCGGTGTGCTCTCTACATGCACGGCCAGTTTTGTAGGAGACTTTTTCCCCTATGAGCGGCGCGGGCGCATTATGGGAGTGGTTCTGAGCTCTTACTTTGCGGCTTTGATTCTGGGGGTACCCCTGGCAGCGTGGGTGGCTCAGATATGGAACTGGAAAGGCATTTTTTTAGCTTCGTCACTCCTGGCCGTGCTTCTGTTCATTTGTACGCTTCTGTTCTTTCCAGAGGATAGATACTCTTCGGACCGATCGACCGGCGTACGATGGAGTGTTTATGCTCGCCTCATCCTGCAGCGTGAGACGGCAGCGGCTGTAGCTGTTTCCTTCGGGGTTTCGGGGGCCACCCTTGCTGTTTTGACCTTTATTTCCGAATATCTAGATCAGAGCTTTGGAGTCTCACCCCTTCAGATTTCCTGGCTCTTTATGACGGCCGGGGTAGCGGCGGCAGTTGGGAGTCCGATCTCTGGATGGATCAGTGACCGCTTCACAAAAAGAAGGGTCTTTTTAGTAGCCAATACCGTACTGGTTGTTCCCTTGCTGGCGCTCGACCGGGTGGGGTGGGGGGTACCCCTGATTGGACTGTTTTTTGTCATCTCTCTTTGCATCTCATTCCGCCAGACTGCCCTTCACACCCTCCAAAGCGAGCTTGTTCAAGGAGGCGAACGGGGGACCTTTCTGGCCCTGAGGAACGCCTGTTCCCAGTTAGGAATTTCCATTTCCGTTTTGGTGGCCGGAAATCTATACTCACAGGTAGGGTACCGGGGAGTCACTGTATGGGCGGCCCTACTCACGCTGTTCAGCAGCACGATCCTCTATTTTCTCATCGAGGAACCGATGGAGAAACAGTGAAAAAGATCATCATTCCAGCTTTGATCCTGGGCATTCTGGTCCTTCCGCTTTGGGGAGAGATCCCCTCGCCCGAAGAGTCGTTGGGGTTTCAGGTGGGAGCTGATCGGAAGCTGGCCGACTGGCAGCAGATCGTGAGTTATTTCAGGGAACTGGAACAGAACAGTGACCGGGTTGTGGTCCAGGAATTGGGGAGAACCACTCTAGACAACCCCTTAATTCTGGTGGTGATTTCACATCCCGATACCTTGGCTAACCTGGCAGGTTTTCAGAAAATTCAGGAGATACTGGCTGATCCCCGCAAAGTTGAGGGAGATTTTCAGGGATTTATTGAACAGGGCAAAACCATCGTGCTGACGACCTGTGCCATTCATTCCACCGAGGTGGCGTCAGCTCAAATGTCCATGGAATTTGCCTATGATCTGGCACGGGGGGAAGATCCTGAAACGGAAGAAATCCTCAAAAACGTCATCTTTCTCCTGGTGCCCTCGCTGAATCCTGATGGCCTGAACCTGGTCAATCATTGGTACCGACAGACTTTGGGAACACCCGCTGAAGGGGAGTCTCCACCGCAACTTTACCATCCCTATACGGGACACGATAACAACCGGGATTGGTACATGTTGACCCAGAAGGAAACACGATTGGCCGTTGAACAAATTCACAATGTTTGGCATCCCCAGATTGTGGTCGACGTGCACGAGATGAGTGCCTATGGGGCCCGTATGTTCGTACCTCCTTTCATGGATCCTATCGATCCCAATGTGGATCCCATTCTACAGGCCCAAATTGTCTCCCTCGGGGGAAGCCTGTTTTCGGCCTTTATCGCAGCCGGGAAGAAGGGGATTGTGACCCAGGCCATCTACGACGCCTACACGCCGGCTCGTGCCTATCAGCATTATCACGGAGGAGTCCGGATCCTCCTGGAGACGGCAGGGGCACACCTGGCCACACCGATATACGTCAACAGAGGAGAGCTTCGGTCGGGAGACAACTATAACGTGCACCGGCCCAGTTGGAACTTTCCCGTTCCCTGGGAAGGAGGCGTGTGGCGGCTTCGCGACATCGTCGAATACCAGAAGATCGGTCTGAGAGCGGCCCTCCTTCATGGAGCCCGCCATCGGAAATCGTGGCTTGAGAATTTTTATAAGGTAGGGGTTGCAAATATCCAAAGAAGTCAGCCCTATGCCTTTGTCCTTCCTCCCGAGCAGCGCGACTCTCAGAGTCTGTATGATCTTCTGGAGGTCCTGGACTTTGGCAGGGTGGAAATCCAGCGTGCCCAAGAACCCTTCCAGGTTCGGTCATCCACAGTCGTATCTGCTCCTCTGGGGCTCCCCAACCGACAGGAATTTCCCGCAGGCAGCTACGTGATTTTAATGCAGCAGCCCTATGGAGCCTTTGCCAAGACCCTCTTGGAGATTCAGCATTATCCTGGATCTCGAGAGTATCCGGGCGGACCCTTCAGGCGCCCGTTCGATGTCACTGCTCAGACGCTGGGAATTCAACTGGGAGTTGAAACCTATCAGGTGATGAAGCCTTTTGAGGCATTGCTGAGCAAAGTCGATGAGGTGAAAGTTCCTTCAGGTCAAATCGAAGGGGAGGGAAGATTCGGATTGTTCTCCCATACCGACAATGCCTTTGCCCGCCTGGTGAACCGACTGTTCAAACAGAATCGAGCGGTGTTCTGGGCACCCAACGAATTTCGCGCCGAGGGAGAGAGTTTCCCGGTGGGAACACTCATGGTCCACTTCGACGAGGGTGAGATTGCTTCACAGCAGCTACTGGAGGACATTCCCTTGAAGATTCAGCTCGTGAAGAATCGGCCGGAGTTGGCATGGCAACAGATCCGGATGCCCAAAATCGGCCTTTACAAGAGTTTCCGAAGTGCTATTGACGAAGGGTGGACACGCTGGATCCTGGAGGGCTACGAATTTTCCTATCAGAGCCTGCATGACCAGGAGATCCGAGAAGCGGATCTGTCCGATTATGATGTGCTCCTCTTTCCCCATCAGGAGGCCAAAAGAATCGAACAGGGGCTGGGAGACTCCTATCCCGAGCAATATCGTGGTGGACTGGGAAAGGAAGGAGTCGCTCGCGTACGGCGGTTTGCCTCTGAGGGTGGAACCGTCGTGTTTCTTGGAGAGGCCACTCGATTGCCGCTTCTGCGCTGGGAGTTGGGTGGAGTCGATATTACCGGTAGACTGACCTCTCGGGAATTTTCCGTTCCCGGTTCTCTCCTGCGGGTAAACGTGAATAACCGTCATCCTATCGGTTACGGAATGATGGAGGAAGCGGCAGTGATGTTCCATAACACTCCTGCCTTTGACCTTTCCCGGGGTTTGTCGGTGGTTCACTACAGTAGCGAAGACCCGCTTTTAAGTGGCTGGCTCCATGGTGAGGAGCATCTGGTCGGCAAAACTGCCCTTGCTGAAATTCCCATGGAACAGGGGAAAGTGATTTTGATTGGTTTTCGAACTCAGTTTAGAGCTCAAACTCGAGGAACTTATAAGTTCCTCTTCAATAGCCTTTACTACGCTACCACGAGGTAAAATTCTAAATCTCAAATTCCAAATCTCAAACAAATTCCAAATTCTAAATTCCAAACAAACTTAAGATCTCGAAATAGCTCGCTTCTCTCAAGAAAATGGAAAATAAAGAATAGAAAAAGAGAATAGAACAAAGAATTCGTTTAGAATTTAGAATTTGGGATTTAGAATTTGTTTGGAATTTGAGATTTAGAATTTAGGATTTCAGCCGGTCTTCCGGCTGTGGTCAGGAGCCTTTCATGTCCAACCGTGATTTTTGGAAAATAGTATTATTCAGCAGCTTCATCTCGGCGGGAGTGGTGTTCTTCTTTTTGCGCTGGTCCTCCCCACCTTCCACTCAGGCTGAATTCGCGCAGTCCTCCGGCGCTTCTTTCGACACTCCACTGACGGAAGACGAAGCGATCAACATTAGAATCTATGAGTCGCGGAGTCGCGGAGTGGTCAATATTACCTCTACAACGCTCGAATACACCTGGTTTCTTGAAGTGGTGCCCCGTCAAGGGGTGGGGAGCGGGGTCGTCATCGATAAAAAAGGGCATATCGTGACCAACTACCATGTGATTCGAGATGCCGAACGGTTAGAGGTCACCTTATACGACAAGGAGACATACGAAGCGAAACGAGTGGGCATTGATCCCATCAACGACATTGCGGTCTTGAAGATTGATTGCCCTGAGGAGAAGCTGTATCCCGCCCAGTTGGGTAGAAGTGATGATCTGAAGGTAGGTCAAAAAGTCCTGGCCATTGGGAACCCCTTCGGTTTGGACCAGACCCTCACCACGGGAATCATTTCTTCACTGCAGAGAACCCTGAGGACCGACTTTGGGCTCATCGACGATGTCATTCAGACCGACGCGGCCATTAATCCGGGAAACAGCGGGGGGCCCTTGTTGAACAGGCGAGGTGAAGTCATTGGCATCAACACCGCCATCTTCTCCAGGACAGGAGAAAGTGTCGGTATCGGTTTCGCCGTCCCTGTTAACACTGTGAGCAGAATCCTTCCCGACCTTCTCGAGCATGGCCGGGTCCTGCGGGCCTGGTTCGGCGTCCAAGGGCAACCTCTGAGCCCTCGATTGGCACAAGCACTGCGGCTTCCCGTGGAGAAAGGATTGCTGGTGGTCCAGGTTGAGTCCAGCAGTTCAGCGGATCAGGCCGGTATTCGAGGGGGGCAAAGACGAGTGTTTTTCGGCAATCTCCCTCTCTTGATCGGAGGAGATGTGATTGTTGCTCTGGGAGGTCAGTCGGTTACCTCAATGGTAGATCTTGCAAGTATTCTGGAGGACAAGCGCCCGGGAGATAGGATCTCCGTGGTCTATTACAGAGGTCAGGAGAAAATTGAAAAGGAAATGCAGTTGGAGGGAACGCAGGGTCAGGGGAGGTTCAGGTTTTAAGACAGACAACAGACAACAGACAACAGACAACAGACAATAGACAACAGACAATAGACCCATTGGAAACGGATAAGGCTCCTCGGTTTGTGGAAGAATGGTTCGTATTTTTTCAGAGGACGACGTTATAGTAAGCAGAGACATAATTGGAGGTAGTTATTATGGTGAATCGAGTCATTTTAGTCGGGCACTTAGGGGGGGGATCCAGAGATGAGATACACCTCCTCGGGAACTCCTGTAACCAACTTTTCCCTGGCCACCAATGAACGGTGGAACAACCAAGATGGGGAACGACAGGAGCGAACGGAGTGGCACAAGATCGTGACCTGGAGCAAGTTGGCTGAAATTTCGAATCAGTATCTCACCAAGGGTCAACTGGTCTTTATCGAGGGACGGATCCAGACTCGTGAGTGGGACGATAAGGATGGCAACAAGCGTCGCACTACGGAGATTGTCGCTTCAGACATGCGCATGATGACTCCTCGGTCCTCCGATGGTCCTCGGCAGCAAGAGCAGAAGCAGAAGCAGGAACCCGTGGGGGTAGCGGCGGAAGGCGGGAATGGGGGAGAAGATAAGATGGATGCCGGAGTGACCGAGGACGACATCCCCTTTTAGTTCGTGCTGTTGTGCGGTCGTCACTTCGTGACGATGTGCTGTGGTGCTGTCGTGAATGTAGGGGCGCACAGCCGTGCGCCCACACACCCTGCTTTATCAAAGGGCTATAGGGCGCGCACGGCTGTGCGCCCCTAGGGCGTTTCGATCCCCAGTGATGCCAGTTCCTGACGGGCCAGGACGGCTTCCTGGGAGTCCGGGAAAATAGTCACCAATTTGGTCAGAGTTTCAACTGCTTCGACGTCGAGTTGAAGTTGTTGTAAGGCAAAGGCCTTTTTGTAGTAGGCAGTCGGAGTTTTGTCGGCATCGGGATAGAGGTTAATGACCTGATCAAAGGCCCGCGTGGCCTGCTCGTAGTAGCCCTTCTCGTTGTAACAAACTCCCAGGTAGTAAGAGGCGTTGTCTGAATATTCGCTGTCCGAATAATTGATGAGAAAATCCTGAAATCCGGCGATCGCCAGATCGTAGTTTCCCATCAGATAATCGTTGTAGACCGAACTGTAAACCTGGTCAGGCTGGATAGTGGTTCCGGCCGAAGGGACATTGCGTAGTGACTGGACTTGAAGTTGATTCTCTTGCAGTTTTTGCTGAAGTGCGGCAATACGTGTGTTGGTATCGTCCCATTTAATGCTCAAATTCTGGACCTCCTGTCGCACCTGATCCAAAGAAGTCTCCTGAGCAATCCTTTGAGATTGCAGGATTTCCCCCACCGAGCCCATTTGGACGTTGTTGGTGGCCATCTGATCATTCAACTGCTCCAGCAAAGACCTCAAAATGGCCGTGGTGTCATCCACGCTTTTTTGAAGCACTCGGATCTGATTCTGCACCTGCAGGACGTCGTTTTGAAGACGAATAATCTCCTCTTCTGTTCCTGCCAGTCCCCAGGATAGGGACCCCGATAAAACCAGCAGAAGACTCATGGTCAGTTGGATTCGCTTCATAACGGCCTCCTATCGCCCGGAATAATCCCAGCGGACCAAATTCTATCCCCCAGCCGAGAGGGAATCAACTCGCGTTCCAAGTTTCAGGCTCCTAAGGTCTGTGGTCTGCGGTCTGTGGTCTGTGTTTTTACCTTATTACTATAAAATGAGCGCGGCGGTTCATCCGGTAGGCGGCTTCGTCGTAACCGGGTGCAAAGGGGCGTTCCTCGCCGAAGGAGATCGTTTCCATGCGACCGGGATCGATTCCCAATTGCACTAGACGAACTTTGACCGCCTGTGCTCGCCGATCTCCCAAGGCCAGATTGTATTCCTCGGTTCCTCGTTCATCGCAATGGCCTTCAATTACAATCGTGGCGTTGGGAAACTGCTGAAACCAGCGGGTATTCTCTTTGAGGACCCGCTCTCCCTCGGCACTGATTCCCGCCTGATCGTACTCAAAAAACAGGGGCTGGATTTTTCCTTCATCGATGGCCTGTTGGAGACCGTCCAGGTCTGTGGAGGTGATGATGCCCCGGGCCGATCGGGGAACTACAGTCACCCGAGTGGTGGCAGTGGCTTGTCCTCCAGGACCCGTGGCCGTTGCAGTATAGGTTGTGGATTCTCGAGGAGAGATCACTAAGGATCCGTTGTCGGCGACGTTTCCTACACCGCTATCGATTAAAAGTGACATCGTGTCGGTTGTCGTCCAAGTAAGTGTGGTCTGCTCTCCGCGCTCAACGCTGCTCGGCGAGGCAGTCAGGGTCACGGTAGGCAAAGAACCAGCGCGCCGGTCGTTGCGGGCTATGTCACCTGAACGGGAAGGACTGGGTGAAGGTGCCCTTGGGGGAGGTCTTTTTTGGCAGGCCGCTGCGGTGAGTAAACAGAGAAAACAAAGGAACCAGCTCAGATGATAAAGAGAGACACGTCGCATATCAAATTTCCTCCACCCTTTATTCTTGGGTTTCAGTCACCGGGTAACCCGCCCATGCAGGGCTTTCGTTGATACCATAAGCGGTGATCTGTTTTAAATTTTTCCCATCGGCATTCATGACGAAGATCTGTTTGGATCCGGTTCGATCGCTTTGGAATGCGATATGGCGGCCGTCGGGGGACCAGTGCGGATTCTCGCTACTGCCACGACCTGAGGTTAACTGAAAGATTCTTGCGGTAGCCACTTCTATGACGTAGATCTGGTGATTCCAAATGCCGCGGGGCTGCCAGGAATAGGTGATGAATCGGCCGTCCGGGGACCAATCAGGACTGTCGCAGTGACCCCCTTCTCGAACCAACCGTTGAACATTCGATCCATCGGCATCCATCACCCACAACTGAGGGGAGCCAGAGCGATCGGAAATGAAGCCAATTTGCCTTCCCGTTGGACTCCAAGTGGGCGAAGAGTCTATGGCTGAGTGGTTGCTCAGGTTTTTGAGCCGGCCGCCGTCAAGATTAGAGATGTAAATGCCTGCATCGGTGCCGTTCACTTCGCGGGTTGAAAACACCATTTGCTTGCCATCGGGGGAAAAGGCCGGGGATGCGACATAGGAGCTCGGTAGCGGCAGCACTCTTCGGCCTCCATCAAGAGACTGAATCCATAATTCCCATCGGCTGCTACGGGGAAGATGGGTGATGAAAGCCAGCTTCGAGTTATCAGAGGACCATTCGGGGAATTTATTTAAGCCCCCGTTGGCGGTGATGGTCCGCTGATTCGCTCCATCATAATCCATCACATAGATTTCCTTGGCTTGACCTTTGAGAGAACTATAAGCGATCTGCGCACGAGCCACGCCGCGACTGGTTCCGGCAGACAGCTGGAAAACCACCTGATCGGCGAATTCGTGGGCTACTCTTTGAATCAATGCCTTATCTGAGATGTTGTAGCGCTTTCCCAAAACCTGTTCTCGTGTCCGCACGTCGTACAGATAGGCCTCCACCACGGCGAGTCCGCTATCCACCTGAAGGTTGCCAAAGATGAGAAAGTCCACGTCCAGAGTGGGGACTTGCCAGTTGTCAAATTTGACATCCGTGGGAGATCGTAGTGGCTTCAGAGGATAGAAGCTCTTGGACGGCATCTCAAAGAAAGCGGAGAACTCCAGATCCTCCCACAGGACCCGATCGAAAATCTCTAACGCTGCCTGAACTTCCAGGGTGTCTGATGTTCGGGCTACAAAATCGGTCACGGCCAGCTTGGTGTCCTCTCTGGGACGAGGATAGATCACCACGTCAGGCGTTTGAGCCTTGAGAAGGGAAGGGAGGCAAATGAGGAAAAGGATAAGAATTTTTCCAGTCATGCAAGTGTCTTTCTTCTTTTTATCTTCTTGGATCAATTGACCTCTATTTTCTTCCTTCATCCTCCGGGAGGGTACTCAAAGTTGGCAATGAATTTCACCGTTCGATTGCGAAGTTCATAGGGTAGCGGAGAGAGAGGATCGCTGGCACGAACGGCTCGCTCAGCGGCCAGGTCAATGCTGCCAATGCCGCTTCTTTGTTCGATTCGGATGTTGTCGATACGGCCATCGGCTCGGATCTCGAAACTGATCACGGTGCGAACGGGATTCGCCAGCTGACCCAACGAAGTCTTTAACCAGTTTCGTCCGATCCGCTGTTCAACCTGACGCACGTACCAGGAGTCCATGGCTCCCTCGCCCGTTCCCGTGCCGATGGTGACGCCCTGTCCGCCTCCGAAACCCCCACCTGATCCCAAACTCTGTCCACCGGGCCCGCCGCTTCCTGGTTCCGGCTCGCGGGGGATCGGTTTGGGTCGAGAGTTCTCAGTGGCGGCTTGGGATTTCGCCGGAGAGGCAGGAGACGTGTCAGGGGTTTTTCGGAGGGGAGCCTTTTCCACCAAGACGCTTTCCTCTTTCGGGGGAGCCGGCGGATCGGGTTTGCTCGGCTCAGGCGCAGTCACCACTTCGGGTCGGGGAGTTATGGCGGGTTTGTGCATTCCGGTACCGCCGCTGAGCTCAGCCGATAACCCGACCTTCACGAAGTTGTCTCCCTGGCCGCCTCCCTCGCCGCTTCCAACCACTAAAGGTGCGCCCCTGGGGAACAACTCGGAGGAAAAGAGGAGAAAGAGAAAAAGCAGAAAGTGGCCCACGGCTGAGACCGTGAATGCTCCTCGATATCCTGCTTCCCGCACGTGCGGGCTGATGACGCCTGGGGACATTCGTCTCACTTCTCCAAATAGGGTTTGGTGACTAAATTAATTTGGGAGTATCCCGAGACTCGCACCTCGTCCACCACAGAAACAATCGTCTTCCAGCGTACGTCTTCGTCGGCCTGAAGAAAGATGGCTTTACCACTGTCTCCAATCTCGCGCTTGAGCCAGTCACCCAGTTCATTGAAGTTGATGGGATTGGATCGATAAAAGAGCATCTCCTCTCGACTGATGGTGATGACGGCCGCCTCTTCGGGATCGACGGGGGCAACCGTTCGTGTCCGGGCAAGATTCACCTCGATGCCGGTCTGAAGGATGGGTGCAGTGACCATGAAAACGATCAGTAAAACGAGGATCACATCCACCAGGGGAGTGACGTTGATCTCCGATATGGAAGGTCGAGTCGGGTTGAGCAAATTACCGAAAGCCATTTCAACTCACTCCAAAACTACGTTCGACGGTGTTTAGGAACTCTGCCGAAAAATCATCCATTTCGACGCCAAAAAGTTTGAGCCGACTGATAAAGTGGTTATAGGCAATCACTGCCGGAATGGCTGCAAACAGCCCAGCCGCGGTTGCCACCAGAGCTTCACTGATTCCCGGAGCAACGGCCTGGATCGTGGTCACAGCGCCCTCTCCGAGACCCTGGAAGGCATTGATGATTCCGATCACCGTGCCGAACAATCCAATAAAAGGAGAGACAGCCCCAGTGGTGGCCAGCCAGGGAAGGGAGGCTTCCAGTACCGTCATCTCCGTGTGGGCCGTCTTTTGCAGGGTCCGTTCCACTCTGCTGAGACTCTTGAGTTTTCCCGGATTGAGGGTTAACTGGGGAGAATCGTCTCCGGAACTGGGGGACTCTATCTGCTGGCTCAACTCCTCATAGCCACCCTTGAAAATCCCGGCCAAAGGGGACTGCGGAAACCGCTCACATTTGCTGTAGAGTTCCGAGAGGCTGGAGGTTGTTCTAAAGCGATCAAAAAACGCCTGGGACTGTCGGCCCACTTCTTTGTAAAAGCGAACCTTTTGGAAGATGATGCCCCAGGAAAACAGGGAGAAGAAAAGAAGGATCAGCAAAACCACTTGAGCGATCGGACCGCTATTGCCCACCAGTGACCAGAAACTGCCAAAGCTCCCCTGAGCTATAAAAAGGGCCAATTTCAACCTCCTATATTCCCTATTCGGCTCATGTTCATCATGGCTCGCCTGTAATCATATACCATACACCGATTGATCTACTGGTGGATCAAGCCCCAGCTCTAAAGAGTACTCAAACGGCCTGTCAAAAGAACAGACAACAGACAACAGACCCGACAACAGACAACAGACAACAGACCAAGAAATAAGGGAGAGCGGGGGATTAGCAGCCATGTCGAAAACAACCAAAGCGGGTATCTCCTGATTAAGTGCCTCATTTCATAAGTCATAGATTGCGGTAAGTTTTGCGTCCAGCGCGACGCCTGCCCTTATGGCCGCAAGCTCCCTCTAGGGACATACGGTTCGTGTACAATCCGAAACAGTTGCCAGACTGGCAGCCGGTCTTGGTCTGTTGTCTGTTGTCTGTTGTCTGTTGTCTGTTGTCTGTGTTTCGTCATGCTGAAGTTCCTCTCCGTCGAGAATTTTGCTCTGATCGATCGTCTGGAAGTTGAATTCAGGCAGGGGTTGAATCTGATCACCGGTGAAACCGGATCGGGGAAATCCATTCTGGTGGATGCTGTGGGCTTGCTGGTGGGAGGGCGTGCCTCTCTCGAAATGGTTCGTCAGGCTTTGACCAGGCCCGAGTGGAGGGATGTTCGAACTCTCCAGGGAACATCCGGCACGAGTGTTTCTTGCTGATGCAGAAATTCCACTGGAGGACGGGGAACTGATTATCCGCCGAAATATCTCCCGGTCGGGATCCAACAAAGTCTTTATCAACGGGGTTTTGAGCCCCCTGGCTACGCTTTCCCAGCTGGGGACATTTCTAGCGGATATTCACGGACAGCACGAGCAGCAACTCCTCTTGCGATCCAGCGTTCAATTGCAATTTCTGGACGCCTTCAGCGCTCACAAGCCATTGACAGAACAGGTCAGAGAGTCCTTTCATCTGCTCCAGGGAGTTCGTTCAGAACTGGAGCGCCTGCAGGCCAGCGAACAGGAAAGACTGCAGAGACTCGACACCCTCCACTTCCAAATTGCCGACATCGACAAGCTTCAACTGAGAGCCGGGCTGGACGTGGAGCTGGAAGCAGAAAGGGGGCTTTTGGCCAGCGCGGAAAAACGCCTGAGTGCATCGCAACGGGCCTATCAGAACATTTATGAACGAGAAGAGTCCTCGTTGAGTCTGCTGCATCAGGCCAAGAAAGAGTTGGAGGAACTTTGTGGGCTGGACCCTCAGTTGGAGCCAGTGATGGTGAAACTGGGTGATTCACGTTACCTGCTGGAAGAGGTGGCCTACCAGCTTCGCGACTACACCAATCAAATTGAGTCCAACCCGGGACGCCTGGACGCTGTTCAGGAGAGGCTTTCGGAAATTCAAAAGGCCCGCCGAAAATACGGGGAAAGCGTGGATGAAATTCTGGCTTTTCTCGAAAAGGCCCAAGAGGAAGTCCACGAGCTCTCCAAATGTGAAGCCGAGATCGAACAACTGACTGAGAAGGAGAGTGACCTGGAGAGCACCTATCGAGCACTTGCCCAGCGCCTTTCCAGGGGGCAGACACAAGCAAGCAAAACTGCTTAGCAAGCAGGTGGAACGTGAACTGACCGATTTGCACATGGGAAACGCCGCTTTTACGGTACAGGTCAACACCTCAGATGAAAGGGTCACAGAGCAGGGAATGGACCAGGTGGAATTTTTGATCAGTGCCAATGTGGGGTGAATCCTCTAAACCCTTGGCTAAGATTGCTTCCGGAGGAGAGTTGTCCCGAACCGTGCTGGCTCTGAAATCGATTCTCACCCTGGAGAATTATCCGAAGACCCTGGTTTTCGATGAGGTGGATGCAGGCATTGGCGGCCGAGTGGCCTCCACCATCGGAGAAAAGCTCGCCCACCTGGGAACGGCGCACCAGGTCTTTTGCGTGACCCACCTTCCACAAGTCGCCTCATATGCTTCCCAGCATTTTCATGTCACCAAGCGACCCAGCGCCGAGCGAACCATCGTTGAGATTGTTCCTCTTGAGCAGAAGGCACGAGTGGAGGAAATCTCAAGAATGATGGCAGGGAAGGCCTTAACGGAAACCACCCGTAAGCAGGCTAGAGAATTGTTGCGGAGAGGGAAGGATTTCGTCACTTCATAAGACGAAGTCAGGAATCCTTGTATCCCCCACTTCAAGTCCGCTAAAATGCTCCAGAGACAATGCTTCAGAGATTTTTTATCGAAACGTTCGGATGCCAGATGAACGAGCACGATTCGGAGAAAGTAGCCGGACTGCTTGCCCATCGCGGTATGGTCGCGGTCAACTCGCCCGAGGAGGCCGACCTGTTTTTACTCAATACCTGCAGCGTCCGCGAGAAAGCTGCCCAGAAGATGTACAGCCGTTTGGGAGAAATCAAGAAGCGGAAGAGCACAAACCCTGATTTTGTGATCGGAGTGTTGGGGTGTGTGGCCCAGCAGGAAGGTGAAGCGCTGATGAGCAAGGCGCCGTTCGTGGATCTGGTGGTGGGCACCCATATGGTTCACGCACTCCCCGATCTGCTGGAGGAGATCGAGCAAGGGCGCGGAGGCGGGACCCGTGTGGCTACGGACTTTTTGGAGAGTCCGGCCCCTGTAGAGATGCCTCAGGTCATGCGAAAGAACAGCTTCCGCGCCAACATCACCATCATGGAAGGCTGCAACAAACATTGCAGCTTTTGTATCGTGCCCTACACTCGAGGCCGGGAAAGGAACCGTCCTGCCACGGCAGTGATGGATGAAGCCCGAAGGGTTGTAGACCAGGGCTTTGTGGAAATTCTCCTGTTGGGACAGACCGTCAACAGCTATACGGATCCCCACAATCGGCGCTTCAAATTCGCCGACCTACTCTCTGAGGTGGCAGCCATTCCGGGGCTTCGGAGGCTTCGTTTCACTTCACCTCATCCGCGTGAGTTTGACCAGGACTCCATCTCCGTCATCGGTGAAATGGAAACCATCTGTAACCAGGTCCACCTGCCCGTCCAGTCGGGTTCCAACCCCATCCTCAAGCGTATGCGGCGCCAGTACACCCGAGAGCGATATCTTGAACTGGTGGACAAGTTTCGAAACTGCGGGCGCTCGATCGCTTTGTCTACGGACATCATCGTAGGCTTTATAGGTGAGACGGAGGCCGATTTTAGCGAGACCCTGAGCCTGGTCGAGGAGGTCCAGTTCGAGTCCATGTTCTCGTTCAAATACTCTCCTCGTCCTGAAACCGAAGCACAAAACTTCGAGGGTGATCTTCCCGAGGAGGAAAAGACACGTCGGATCATGAGCCTGCAGCGTCTTCAGAAGGGAATTCAGCTGAGCCTACACCGCCAACGGTATCTGGGGAGCTGTTGGGACGTTTTGGTGGAAGGAACAGCACGGGATGGTGTACGTCGCTATGGGAGAACTACGACCAACAAGATCGTGAATTTTCCGGGAAACGATCAGCCCGGGACATTTACCGAGGTCCTTGTCACCGATGTGGGTCCCAACAGCCTGGTCGGCCAAAAGCTCGAGGATATCGAGCAGAATCAAAGGGAGCAGAATTATGGAACGAGAATTTAAAATCAAGGGGTTAATCATGGATCCCCTCACCAACTCTCCCATCGTGATCCTACAGAGCCTGGAAAAAAAACACCTTATTGCCCATCTGGGTAGGAGTCTTCGAGGCCAATGCCATTGCCCTGCAGATTGAGCGGATTGATACCCCTCGCCCCCTGACCCATGACCTGATCAAGAATATTCTGCTGCAGCTCGATGCCAACGTGGACAAGATCGTGGTCACCGACCTCCAGGAAAATACCTTCTATGCCGTCATTCATCTTCGAATGAACGGTGATCGCATTACCATTGACAGTCGCCCCAGTGATGCCATCGCCTTGGCTTTACGGACCGACGCGCCCATCTATGTCACTGAAGAGGTCATCAACAACAGCCGCAACATCAGCCTGGAAAAAGAGAATCTGGACTCAGAGGACATTAAGAAGTGGTTGGAGAACCTCAATCCCGACGATATGGGCAAGTATAAGATGTGAGTGGGCAACGGAGTGGCGCCGTGCTTTCGTGAAGTCAGGGAAGCCTTCCTATAGCCGGACGAGAGGGAACACCTCAAGCGCAGGGTTCTAACGAAATCTCAGGTCAATCCTTAGATAATTCCTGTTAATACCCCTTAAATACAAGATAATGTGGTCGTAGAGGATCGTCTGGGGCCCGGCCTTGGAGGTGAGGAGGGACTAGGAGTGAAGTTGGGAGAATTAAAACTTTACATAATATTTCTTATCCGACCTTCTAGGTATACCAGTCATCGCTTCGTCCGTACCGTCTTCCAGGCCTGAAATCGATGAGAATTCACCCATTTCCCTCTCTGCAGTTCTCGGTCTAACATCCTTTCTTAGGTCTGATGCACGAAAGCACCGAGTCACGAAGCGACGCCTGCACTACAGCACGGCCTCACCCTTGAGGCCGATCAGGCCTTCGGCTCCGGGAGTGCCCGGGCCTTGACTTCCGATTCAAAGCCCGTTCGTTTGTGATTGCCGTCGCAAAAGGGCTTGTTGTCGGAGTCGCCACAGCGGCAAAGCGAGATCACGGTACGGCCGCGAAGGTCAAAGAGATTCCCTTCGGCATCCTGAATCACAAAATCTCCTGTAATTCGCAACGGTCCGTTATTTCGGCAAAGAACTTCAGAATCTGGCATACGAATGCTCCTTTTCGGTCGTTAAGATGAATAGAACGGGCTGTTTCTGCTCAACCGGGCAGATGGCCTTCAGCGGTGAGAAATTCTTCCAAGGCTCCCAACTTCTCCTTGAATTCGGAAAAACGGTCGAGGGTGAGGGTGATACCCTTCTTGGTCGGTTTCCATTCACCTTCGTCGTCTTCATAATAAATGCGAATATCGGCGTATTTTTTACCCTTGTATTCACTCAGATTGAAAAAGATCTTCTCAGTCGGACCTTTTTCCATTGACGCAATGGGCTCACTCATGGCATTTACTCCTGATCAAGTTTGGCCAAACATCCACCATTTTGTGCATTCAGCAGACGTTACCATATTATGATCCCAGGAGGAATGGGCACCGAGGAACACGGGTATGCTATAAAAGAGGAATATGGACCAACCGCTGGATTATCTGAAATCCTACAAAGAGAAGAGTCTGGGCGTGATGCAGAGAATCTCTGAGGAGGCGGTAGCCGGACTGATTTCCCTTCTGGCCGATGCCCGCAAGGCCAACCGTCAGATCTTTCTGTGCGGAAACGGCGGGAGTGCTTCCACGGCCTCACACTTTGCCAATGACCTCGGCAAAGGGGCCTCTTGGAATCGGGACGACCGATTTCGGGTGTTGGCTCTGACCGATAACGTTTCCTGGATCACGGCGCTGGCCAACGACACGGATTACTCACAAATTTTCGTTGAACAGCTGAAAAACTACGCCAGCCCCGACGATATCCTGATCTCCTTTAGTGGCAGCGGCAATTCTCCCAATGTGCTGGAGGCTGTCCAGTGGGCCAATGACAACTCCGTCGTAACGGTAGGCGTTACCGGACGGCCGGGGGGAAAGCTGGGCGAGGTGGCACGTTATCCGATTTTTGTGGAATCCTCCCACATGGGACACATCGAGGAGGGTCATTTTCTCATTCAGCACCTAGTGGGTTACTACTTCATGGAAACGGAGGAGTAGCCCGGGCTAGCCCGCATTTCTCACACCTGCTCGTCACGAAGCGACGTAAGGGCCGGCCTGACAAGGCCCGCGACCGAGGCCCCCGCAAACGTACTGTAGGGTACGTTGAGGAGGCCGAGGGAGTGCAACGCAGTCAGGCCGGATCATTGCGCCGATGCAGTAAAGGAGGTGTGAGAAGTGCGGGCTAGGCACCTTTCGGGCTGGTTTGGGCTTGACTTGCGCAATTCGTATCTCTTATGCTTTGAGTCCAGTAGCGAGGAAAAGATGAGCAATACAATCGAGGGAACGCACAGGGTCAGGCTCTCCGAGAGAAGCTTCTTCCCCGGCTTGCTCGGCCTCGTAATTATCGGCGATATTATTCTCTCCGGTTCTTTGCGGAGGGAGTTACCCATTACGGGTTAAACTCCTTAAGCTCCGTAAAGAACCTGAAATTCCCAATTCTCAAGATCAGTGTTCTTAACGGAGCTAGTCGGGATTATGCATAGTTCCGGCTAATGGGATTCTGCAGAGTTCCGGTAAATGGGAGCTATTTCGTCTCGCTTAGCAGAAATCAGACGCGAAGCGAGAAACAGCAAGGGAGACTATCGATGCGACAGGTTATTTCACTATTGGTTGAAAACAAAGCGGGTGGGCTGTCGCGTGTGGTGGGGCTCTTTAGCCAGCGTGGCTACAACATTGAAAGCTTGAACGTGGCTCCAGCGCTGGAGGGTGCTTCTCGAATCACGCTGACCACAATCACGGATGAAGGCGGGACCGAACAGGTCGTCAAACAACTCAGTAAGTTGATCAATGTGGTTAAAGTAACGCTCTACGACTCGGCGATCCATGTGCTCAGAGAGATGGCACTGGTGCGAATCCAGGTCACCGAGGACAACAGGACTGAAGTCTTGGCTCTATCCGAGGTATTTCGGGCCCGTGTTATCGATGTGAGACCCACGAGTTATATCTTTGAAGTGACCGGACAGGCCGAGAAAATCGACGCCTTTTTACAAAATGCCCAGGTCTATGGAGTCCGGGAGCTTCACCGCACGGGGAACTCACCCTGTCCCGCGGGAAGGCTGAAAAGAAAGAAGGTTCTTCAGCCCGAGAGAGGCCGGCTCCAGTCAATGATCCTGCTCAGGAAGCCCCATCCAAACCGGAGGTCAAAGCGAAACATGGCTAAGATTTTCTATGCCACCTACCTAACCCTTACCCACTCTTTCCGACTAGGTGACTTATGAGCGATAGCAAACGAGTTTTCATCTATGACTGTACGTTGCGAGACGGCACTCAGGGGGGAGCGGGTCTCACTGAGCGTTGAGGACAAGATCCACATTGCTCAGAAGCTGGATGCCTTTGGTATGGATTACATTGAAGGCGGCTGGCCAGGCTCCAACCAGAAAGACGTGGAATTCTTCAAGCGTGCCCGGGATTTACCCTGGAAGACCAGCAAGATCGTAGCCTTCGGAAGCACTCGCTACCATAAGTATTCGGTGGAGGAGGATCCCAACATTGCCGCCCTGCTCGAAGCCGATACCCCGGTGGTGACCCTGGTCGGTAAAAGCTGGGACTTTCACGTGGAGCGTGCTCTGGGGACCACTCTGGAGGAAAACCTACGCATGGTCCAGGACAGCGTGGCTTACCTGAAAGAAAGGGGCAAAGAGGTCGTCTTTGACGCCGAACACTTCTTTGACGGCCATGCGGCCAACCCTCGCTATGCCAAGTCGGTCATTCGAACGGCCCGCGAGGCGGGAGCGGACTGGGTGGTCCTGTGTGACACCAATGGAGGCAACCTCCCCTCCAGCATTGAGTCGCTGGCCCACCAGTTAAGCCCGGAATTTCCCTTCCTGGGTATCCACACCCACAATGACTGCGAGATGGGAGTGGCCAATACCATTGCCGCAGTCCAGGCTGGAGCCCGTATGGTTCAGGGAACCATCAACGGATATGGGGAACGTGCTGGAAACGCCAATCTCTGTTCCGGGATCGCTGCGTTGGAGTTGAAGTTGGGTAAAGAGACGGTCGGACCGGAAAAGCTCAAAGGCCTCGCTTCCCTTGCCTACTTTGTGAGTGAAACCGCCAATTTGGTGGTGCCCAATAATCTTCCTTTCGTGGGCAAAAGTTCCTTCGCCCACAAAGGTGGACTCCATGTGAGTGGTATCAACAAAGACCCAAAAACTTATGAGCACATGGATCCGGATGCTGTAGGAAACACCCGGCGTGTCCTGGTTTCGGATTTGTCGGGAAAAAGTAACCTGCTTTACAAAGCTAGGGAATTCGGAGATTTGGATGAGAAGGATATCGATTTGAACGCACTCCTGGAGCACATCAAAAAACTCGAATACAACGGGTACCAGTTCGAAGGCTACCATCGGCGCCTTCGAAC
>PVMK01188371.1_pt1 | contig 26909 bp, 24 predicted proteins | sample 1853481 | NCBI WGS metagenome assembly PVMK01 (sample SAMN08533507, study PRJNA380276) | Marine sediment metagenome, whole genome shotgun sequencing project. | reverse complement strand
TCTTCTGCCGCGCGCAGCACCAACACACCCGACACCAAGCGCTCACTGACGCTGAGAGACGCGTTGGTCTCCCGAAGCCACGCCAGCGCTGTCGCCATGTCAATGCTGTGCTCGACGTAGTAGTGGGGGATCTCGTCGTTGGCGCGCGTCATGGCGGCCGCAATCGCGCGCTGCATGCGCTCGGCAGAGGATACGGGCTTACTCGGCTCAGGCGCGCTCGCCTTGGCGCTCAGCACATCGCTCGCTTGAATAGCCCCGGCCGGCCCGGTCCCACGAACCTGCTGTTCGTCGGCGCGCACGTGAGCTCGATGTGTCTCTTCAAGGGGTGCACGGCAGCGGGGAGCACGGTCGGATCAGCCTCGAGGACGTGCAAGGGGTCGCAGAGCTGAAGGCTGCGCCGGCAGCATCGAGTGATCGCATCCGCATCTCGCCGTACGCCCGTCGAATCGCAACGGAGCGCCGCGTCGACATTACGCAGGTTCGTGGGACCGGGCCGGCCGGGGCTATTCAAGCGAGCGATGTGCTGAGCGCCAAGGCGAGCGCGCCTGAGCCGAGTAAGCCCGTATCTCCTGCCGAGCGCATGCAGCGCGCGATTGCGGCCGCCATGACGCGCGCCAACGACGAGATCCCCCACTACTACGTCGAGCACAGCATCGACATGGCGACAGCGCTGGCCTGGCTTCGGGAGACCAACGCGTCTCTCAGCGTCAGTGAGCGCTTGGTGTCGGGTGTGTTGGTGCTGCGCGCGGTGGCGCTTGCGTTGCGCAAGCACAAGAAGCTCAACGCGACTTGGCAGGGTGGGGAGGCCGTGCTGAGCGAGGGGATTCACGTCGGGCTTGCCGTCTCGCTTCGCGGCGGCGGGCTCGTGGCGCCCGCGTTGCGGAACACCGACGAAGGAAGTTTGTCGGACTTGATGGCGCGCATGACCGACCTCGTGAGCCGGGCACGGGCTGGTGCGCTTCGGAGCTCGGAGATGACGTCTGCGACCATCACCCTGACCTCTCTTGGGGAACGCGGCGTCGAGAGTGTGACGGCCATCATCTTTCCGCCACAGGTGGCCATCGTTGGCTGTGGCGCGACGCTCGAACGGCCCTGGGTGGTCGACGGTCAAGTGGTGCCGCGGCCGGTCATGCGCGTGACGCTCGGTGCCGACCACCGAGTCAGCAACGGTCACCAGGGCGCGCGATTCCTCAGCTCCCTCAATCGCCTCTTGCAGGAGCCCGAGAAACTATGACTAGCGACGAAATCCGATCGACCTTGCTCACTTGCCTGTCCGACGTGGCCCCCGAGATCGCCGAGGAGGAGATCGAGGACGACACGGACCTGCGGGATGAGCTCGACCTCGATTCGATGGACATTCTTCGCTGGGTCCAAGGGATCCACAAAACGCTTGGCGTCGAGATCCCCGAAGAGGACTACGGCAAGATAGGCACGCTCAGGGATGCCATCGACTATGTCGCAGCCCGCGTCTGACCCCGCGCCCTGGTCCGTCGGGCACGGCGAGATTCGACGCAAATACGGGCGTCAGGCCTAGGCCAAACGTGGCGGAAATGCCTGAACGTGGTACAGGTCGCCGCATGGACAAGACCGCGCCGATCGCCGAATACATGACGTCGATGCCCCACACCGTGGGGAGCGAGCAAACGATTACGTTTGCGCAGAAGCTCATGCAGAAGCACGACATTCGCCACCTGCCGGTGCTGCACGGTGGCGAGCTCTACGGTATCGTCAGCGACCGCGACCTCGGCATGATCGCCGGCCTCAACGAGGTCAACCCCGACAGCACGACCGTCGAAGAGGCGATGACCCAAGAGGCGTACACCGTGTCCAAAGACACCTCACTCTTCGCCGTGCTGCAAGAGATGCTCGAGCACAAGTACGGCTCAGCGGTCGTGGTCGAAGGCGTGAAGATCATCGGCATTTTCACGACACACGATTCGCTGCAGCTGCTGGTCGAGAACTTTCCGAGCGCATAGGCCGACGAGCGGCCGTGTCGATTCGAACCGAGCTTACGTTCTGCCGCATTTGTGAGGCGACTTGCGGCCTCCGAGCCACCATCGAGGGCGACCGTATCATCGCGCTCGAGCCCGATCATGACCACGTCGTGACCAAGGGCTATGCCTGCATCAAGGGCCTTCGCTACCACGAGATCCATCATTCGCCGGACCGGCTGCGCGTTCCGTTGAAGCGCGTCGGGGATCGATTCGAGGAGGTCAGTTGGGAGCAGGCGCTCGAGGAGATCGGCGCGAAGGTGCGGCAGCTGGTGAACGACCATGGCGGCGATTCGGTCTCCGCGTATCTTGGCAATCCGATTTCGTTCAGCTTGCTGCCCCCGATCCTCACGTCGGCGTTCCTACAGGGGCTCAGTTCGCGCAATCTCTTCCAAACGGGCTCACAAGATTGCAACAACAAGTTCGCCGCCGCGCAACGGCTGTACGGGTTCCCGTTCATCCAGCCGTTTCCCGACATCGACCGCACGCAGTGCCTGATCATGATCGGCTCCAATCCGGCCGTCTCCCGATCGAGCTTCATGCAGCTTCCGGACCCGATTCGGCGGCTCAGGGCCATCGAAGGACGAGGCGGCAAGGTCTTCCTCGTCAACCCGCGGCGCACCGAGACCGCGAAGCAGATGGGGACGCAGGTGTTCATTCGCCCGGACACCGATCTGTACTTCCTGCTGAGCTTTCTTCGCGAAGTCCTGGGCCGTGATGTCATCGATCACGACCGAGTGGGCAGGTACATGAAGGGGCTCGAAGCGCTTCGGAGGGTGGCCGAGCCATGGCCGCCGGAGCGAACCGCGGAGGTCACCGGTGTCTCGGCCGACACGCTGCGAACGATGGTCGATACCTATCTCGAAGCGGACGGTGCAGCGCTCTTCCTTTCGACCGGCGTCAATCAGGGCAGCCAGGGCACTCTCGCGTTTTGGATTCAGGAAGCGATCAACGCGATCAGCGGCAACCTCGACCGGCTCGGGGGGACGATCGTTGGGCACGGCTACATCAAGGATTTTGCGAAGCATGCCCGCAAGGGCGGGCGCACGATGCGCAAAGACCTGTCGCGCGTCGGTCAGCTACCGTCTGTCGTAGACGCATTTCCCGCCGGGCTCATGGCGGACGAGATTCTCACGCCTGGCGAGGGGCAGGTCAGGGCCATGTTCTGCGTGTCGGGCAACCCTCTTCTGACGGTTCCCAACAGCAACGGGCGGCTCGAAGAAGCGCTAAAGGCCCTCGAGTTGCTCGTCGTGATCGACATCTTCCGCAACGAAACCGCCAATCACGCGCACTACATCCTGCCGGGAACGAGCGCATTCCAGCGCGCGGACTTGCCCTTCGTGTTTCAGTCCTTGATGGGTACACAGCCGATTCCGTACGCGCAGTACACCGACGCCTTGGTGCCCACCGAGGACGCGCAACGCGATGAGACGATGATCCTGCTGCAGCTCGCGCGCGCCTGTGGGTCCAAGCTCTTTGGCGCGCCAGCGGTGAGCGGTGTCTTCAATGCCTGGATGGGGCTTGGAAGGCTTCCGTGGGTCGGGAGCCGATTGGGGCTCACGCCGGAGCGTTTGCTGGGGTTGATGGCGCGGGCGTTTCGACTTGGGTCGCTGCGCAGTCTGCGAAAGGAACCACATGGCCGCTTGCTCGAACCGAACGAGGGAGGCGACTTTCTCGGCGAGCGGGTGGTCACCGATGACGGCCTGGTCGATTTGGCGCCGGAGGAGCTCGTCGAGGCCGCCGAGAAGTTGGAACCGATCTTCGAGCAGGAGCGGGCGCAGCGCGACGGGCTCAAGCTGATCAGCAAGCGTGAGCAGCACAGTCACAATAGCTGGCTGCACAACCACCCGCGATTTGTCGAAGGCAAACGCTCGACCAATTACCTCTACATGAATCCGCTGGACGGTAAGAAGGTGGGCGTCGAGTCAGGCGCCATGGTCGAGGTGCGCAGCAGCGTGGCCTCGGTTCGTCTGCCGGTTCAGCTCACCGACGAGATGATGGTCGGCGCTGTGGCACTTCCGCATGGATGGGGACACCAAGCGGCGGATGGATTGAGCGTGGCGAGTCAGACGACCGGGGTGAACGTGAATCTTCTGGCTGCGGATGGGCCCGACGCACTGGAGTACTTTTCGGGGATGGCGAAGTTGAACGGCATCTGGGTTGATGTCGTGCCCGTCGAGTGATCAGCCGGGCAGCAGGATGCGACCTGACTCGGTGTCAGAGAAGGCTGTCCACCAGCGGCTGATGTTATCGAGGCCATCCAAGGGGAGCTCTAGCGGCACCTCGTAGCCGAAGCCTATGCCGATGGCGAAGTCTGCGAGGGTGAGGGTGTCACCCGTGACATACTGCTTGTCGGCGAGGTTGGCATCGAGGATCGTGGCGTACTTGCGGAAGTCCTTTGTGGCCCGTTCAACGATCTTTTGATCCGGGTTGCCTCCGCTAAAGAACTTCTGGCCGAAGAGGCGGTTCAGTGCGTCGGTTAGGTGGTTCGATTCCCAGAACATCCAGCGGAGGATGTCGTAACGCTTGGCGGACTTCGGCCAGAGCTCGGTGTCGCCTTTGCCGGCGAGGTAACACATGATCGCGTTCGATTCCCACAGGACGGTGTCGCCGTCGACGAGGGTGGGGACCTTTCCGTTCGGGTTCAGCGCGAGGTATTCGGGCGTGCGTTGCTCGCCGGCCCGGAGGTCAACCGTCTGGGTTTCGAGCTCGATGCCCAGCTCGTTGGCGACGGCGTGCACCTTACGGGCGTTTGGCGAAAACAGGTTGGTGTAGAGTTTCATCGGGGGCCTCCTCCAGCCGGCAGAGCTTATCCCAGCTGTGCCGTGAAGTTACAGGCGAAGTCCGATCCAGGCAGCCCAGGACAGGAGAGACGCCGAATGAGGCTGATTGTAAAAGTTGTGTCACCACGGGGCGTTCTCTCGGAACTGGCCTCGCGGTCTGTCATACAGGAGCAAGGTAGATACGCGGCAAACGGTAAACACGATGCTCAAGCAATGGATAGGCAAGGCGTTCCTTCGGGTCGCTGGGTGGAAGACGGACGGGGAGCGACCTGCGCTGGATCGGTACGTGATCATCGCGGCGCCTCACACGTCGAACTGGGACATGCCCTTCATGTTGGCGATGGCGTTCGTCTACGACATCCCAGTCAAGTGGATGGGCAAGCACACGATGTTCAAGGCGCCGTTCAGTGCGTTCTTCAAGCTCCTCGGCGGCATTCCGATTGTGCGCCATAGGCCCGGCGGCGTCGTGGGGCAGATGGTCGAGCATTTCGAGAATAACGAGTCACTGGTTTTGATGGTGCAGGCCGAGGGCACGCGCTCGCACGTCGACTATTGGAAGTCCGGCTTCTATCACATCGCGCGCGCCGCTGATGTGCCGGTCATCCTGTCGTACCTCGACTTCGGCAAGAAGGTCGGAGGCATCGGGCCCGCGATCGAGCTCACTGGCGACTTCCGCGCGGACATGGACAAGATTCGCGAGTTCTACTCGGACAAGCGGGGGTTTCGCCCGGAGAACATGGGTGTGATCAGGCTGCGCGAGGAAGACGTGGAAGAGGTCCTCGAGCACGATGGTGGCGGGGCCGAGGAAATCGAGCGGCTCGCAGGCAACCTGTAACCTTTCCGTTCACTGGACGTCCTTTACATCCGCGGCCAGATCGTGAAACGATTGGGCCTTCGAAAGGCGTCCCAATGAGTAGCGATACTGCCGCATGGCTCAAGGTCCTCGATCTGGACGAGCTCCCGGAAGGACGGGTCAAATCCGTCACCTGCAAGCATCGAACCCTCTGTTTGACCCACTTCGAAGGGCAATTCGCTGCACTCGACAACAGGTGTCCGCACCAAGGCGGGCCGTTGGGGGAGGGCTCGATCGAGGGGGGCCTGCTTCGTTGTCCTTGGCATGGCTGGGACTTTGATCCGCTCACCGGCAAGCCGCCGGGTGGCTTCGATGACGGCGTCGAGACCTTCCCTCTCGAGGTGCGGGAAGACGGCGTGTACGTCGCGTTTCCGGCAGAAGATCTTCACGTCCGCACGACCAGTGACGTCATGGTCGAGACCCTGGTCAACTGGGGCGTGCAATGGGTGTGGGGCATCGTCGGGCACTCGAACCTCGGGTTCGCCGATGCCATGCGGCGACAGGAAGCCAAAGGAGCCTTGGGCTATTTTGGAATCCGTCACGAAGGCGCTGCCGCGTTTGCTGCGTCGGCCTATGGAAAGCTCACGGGCCGCCCCGCCGCGTGTTTCGCGATCGCGGGGCCGGGCGCTACCAATCTTCTGACGGGGCTTTGGGATGCGCACGTCGATCGCGCTCCCACACTTGCGCTCACCGGTCAGGTCCCGACGACTCTCATTGGGAGGGGCGCCTTTCAAGAGGTGGATCTCGCTGCGGCGTTTGGCGGTGTGGCGAAGTACACGGCGGTGGTCTCTAAGGACTCCGACTTCGCCGAGCTCACCGGGCTTGCCTGCAAGCATGCGATCCTAGAGCAGGGAGTTTCCCACATGGTGTTCCCCGACGACGTACAGGTTGTCGAAGCGCCAGACAGCAAGGCCGGGTCGCCGGAAGGCCGGATCACGGCGCGTGAGATCGCGCCCCCGCAGGACTCGCTCGAGAAAGCGGTGAAGCAAATCTCCGAGGCAAAGCGCCCCGTGATCATCGTCGGGCATGGCGCCCGCTTCGTGATGGAGCCGGTCACCGCGCTTGCAGAGCAGCTCAACGCGCCCGTGATGACGACGTTCAAGGGCAAGGGTCTCATCGCCGATGATCACCCGCTCGGATGCGGGGTTTTGGGGCGCAGCGGGACGCCTGTGGCGAGTTGGTTCATGAACGAAGCTGACCTGTTAATCGTGTTAGGCGCGAGCTTCAGCAACCACACTGGCATCACGAGCTACAAGCCCATCGTTCAAATCGATTACGACCCGATGATGCTTGGCCGGTTCCATTCGGTGACGGTCCCGGTTTGGGGCGAGATCGGCGTGACGGCGCGACTCATCAAGGAGCGGCTCGGCTCGACGGCGGCGGTCGACCAGAGGCCGGACGTGGTTGAGCGTTGGAAGATCTGGCGACAGGAAAAGACTCGGCGACTCAGCGAGACCGAGGGTGGCGGGGTGCACTCGGCGGCAGTCTTCGCCGCGCTGACGGCGACCGCGCCCGAAGACGCCATCATCGCTGTCGACGTCGGAAACAACACCTACTCGTTCGGGCGCTACTTCGAGTGCAAGCGGCAATCGGTGCTGATGAGCGGATATCTCGGCTCGATTGGCTTTGGGTACCCGGCTGCGATGGGTGCTTGGGCGGCGACTCGAGAGAGCGACCCGCACTTCAGTGGCCGCAAGGTTATCGCGGTCACGGGCGATGGAGGCTTCGCACAGTACATGGCGGAGTACACGACGGCGGTGAAGTACGGAATGGACATCACCCACGTGCTCTTGAACAACAGCGAGCTCGGCAAGATCAGCAAGGAGCAGCGCAGCGCAGACTACGACGTGTGGCAAACGTCGCTCCACAACCCGAGCTTCGCCGAATATGCAGAGCTTTGCGGCGCACTGGGGCTTCGGGTGACGGCCGCCGATCAACTGGAGGGCGCGCTCGTGGAGGCGCTCGGGCACGATGGACCGGCGACCGTCGAAATTCTCGCCGACCCACTTCTCATTTGACGCAGGAACAAGGCATGACCGTCACGCAGATTCGAAAACAGAACAAGGTAGCCGTCGCCAAGTGGAGTGAGCTCGGAGACCGCGCGCCAACCTATGCGCTAGTCGGGGACGTCGACTTGGTGGTGCTTCGGTACGACGACGAGGTGTCTGTGTTGTATGGTCGATGTTTGCATCGGGGGGCCTTGATGGCCGACGCCCGGGTCGAGGGCGACAACCTCATCTGCGGCCTGCACGGCTGGGACTACCGTTGCGACACCGGAGTCAGCTCCTACAACAACGCTGAGGCGCTTCAGAAATTCCGCGCCTGGGTCGACCACGAAGCCGATGCTGTGCTGGTCGACGAAGAGGAGATTCGGGCATGGGCGGAGAAGTCCCCGCAGCCCTACGATCGAGAAGCGTATCTGGGACTCTACGCGGACGTGCACGGGACGCCCGAGGAGCCGTTCAACGGGTACATCCAAGAGCTTGCTCGCAACGGCTTGAAGAAGGTGGGCCACGACGGTCCCCTCTCTGCCATGGGGGTGCCACGGCAACAGCTTCCGCTTGGGAAGACGTGCTGCTCTTGCCTGCGCAACTGGCGCGTAGTCCGTTGCTCGGTGACACGCCGGTCGGATCGGAGGTCGTCATCGGGCCCAAGGCCAAGAAGCCCTTGCGGCTCGACATCCCGCTGTTCGTCAGTGACATGAGCTTCGGCGCGCTGAGCCAAGAGGCCAAGGTCGCGCTCTCGAAGGGCGCCGAGATTGCGGGCACCGGGATCTGCTCGGGCGAAGGCGGCATGCTTCCCGAGGAGCAGGCGAGCAACTCGCGCTACTTCTACGAGCTCGCGTCGGCGCGCTTCGGCTGGAGCCTCGACAAGGTCAAGAAGTGTCAAGCATTTCACTTCAAAGCCGGGCAAGGCGCGAAGACTGGGACGGGCGGGCATCTCCCGGGCAACAAAGTCACGCCCCAGATTGCGGCGGTTCGAGGGCTCGAGCCGGGTCAGGCCGCGATCAGCCCCTCGCATTTTCCAGACTTGAATAGCCCGGCGGATTTCCGGCGCGTCGCGGACGAGGTGCGTGAAGCGACCGGTGGCATCCCGATTGGGTTCAAGATGAGCGCACAGCACATTGAAGCCGACATCGACTTCGCCCTCGAGGTGGGGGTCGACTACATCATTCTCGACGGCCGTGGCGGTGCGACCGGCGCCGCTCCCAATATCTTTAGGAACAACATTTCGGTTCCCACGATGGTAGCCCTGGCTCGCGCCCGGCGTCATCTCGACGTGCGTGACCGCCCGGAAGTGACACTTGTCATCACCGGCGGGCTTCGGACCGAGAGCGATTTCGTAAAGGCGCTCGCCATGGGCGCCGATGCGATTGCGGTTTCGAATTCTGCCATTCAAGCGATCGGTTGTCTCGGTATGCGCGCTTGCCAAACCAACAACTGCCCGGTCGGTATCGCCACGCAGCAAGAGCATTTGCGTGCCCGGCTGAACATCGAGAAATCGGCGCAGCAACTATCCAACTACTTCACCGCAACGGTGGAGCTGATGAAAGTACTGGCGCGCGGTTGTGGGCACGCCCAGCTCGGGCAGTTCGTTCAAAGCGATCTCACGACCTGGAAGCGCGAGATCGCGCAGCTAACCGGCATTCACTATGCGGGAGTCACGCCGCTATGACCTGGAAGACCCTTGGTGCTGTGTTGCCCGGGGAGCTTTCGCAGGCGCGGCTTCAGTTGCATTGGGCGGCGCAGTTGGTGAGCGCGCCGGGGACGAGCTTGCTGCCGGCCGAAGCGGATTTCAGCCATACCAACCTTGGTTGGGATCCGAAGCTCGGGGTGCTGACCGGTCGCGACGTGGGCGCGAAGCCGCTGCGGGCCGCGCTGGTGTTCGAGGGGTTGGAGTTGGTGCTGATCGACGGCGGGCGCGAGCGTTCTTCGATGCGACTCGCAGGCCACACGTTGCAGCAAGCCCTGGCTTGGCTGGGCAAGGAGATGGCTGACGACGAGTCTGCGATCGCTTTACCCGTTCACGAGATGCCTTCGCACTCAGTCGGTGAAGGCGGCGTGTTTTCAGATACGGGCACCGAGGCGCGCATCGAGCTCGCCGCATGGTTTGCGAACGCATTTGCTTCGATTCAGGAGGCAGTGGCGGACGAGTCCACGGCTTCAGCGGTGCGCTGTTGGCCTCACCACTTCGATGTGGCGAGCTTGATCACGCTCGATGCGGGGGCTGACGCCGAAGAGGCGCGCAGCATTGGAGTCGGCTTTTCCCCCGGCGACGGATCCTACGACCAGCCGTACTTTTACGTCACCCCGTGGCCGTATCCAGACACGGAGGACCTGCCCTCGCTCGCTGCTGGCGCGCACTGGCACCGTAACGGATGGACTGGCGCGGTGCTCACGGCGGACCGATTGATCTCAGCGACGCCCGGAGAGCAGCAGCGCACCTTACGACAAACGCTCGCGGGAGCCCTGTCCGCGTGCCATGAGCTCCTCGGCGCTTAGCGTCCGAGCAGCAACACACCGACCCCGGCCGCGATCGCAATGACCTGCGGCCAACCAGGAAGGGCGGGGCTCTCGTGCTCGTGCGCCCAGTCGTGTGTGACCACGTGCAGCAAGAGGCCGCCCACTGCCGCCTCGATCCAAGCTTCGCCATCGGTCCAGCTTCCAAGCGAGGTCTGCTGCGCCAGCACGACCCCCAAGGAGCCCGCCACCGCCAGGCCGATCGCACGCCGGATACCGCTCTTGCGGCCGTGCGCAGACGTAAAGGCGAGCGTGATCAACGCCGTGACGGGCACCGAGTGTACTGCGATGGCGGTGAGCACGTCACCGTGATGATGGCCAACGTGCGCCTCCCCAGTGAAAGAGCCCAGCGCAATGCCGTCACCGACCTTGTGAAGCATCAAGCCCCAGTAGCTGAGCTCGAGGCCCATCGTTGAGGAATGATCGTGCTCGGGGTCCTCATGCGCAGCCCGTTCGATCAGCCACGGAGCGAGGAATGCCAGGGCGACCGCAATCAAGACCTGCGGGCCTCCGCCGGTCACGGCGTCTGGAATCAGTCTCCCGACCACCACGGCGACTGACGATACGACGGCAAAGGTGCGGACGGCGTCGAGGAAACGGCCACGCCCGGTGGCGATCAGGCCCAGCGCTGCGCCCACGGCGACGGAGGCTACGACGATCGCAATCGGCCACTCCATCGAGTCGACTTACCACACTCGGGGCAGTCCTGGCTTCGTTAGATGCTGAGCGACTCGGCTTCTTGCGCGGCTTCCTTGGCGAGGAACTCCTGCGCGCATGTCGAGCATACCATGCGTTCCTTGGCGATTTCGTAGCCTGCGCCGCCCGGATCGTCTTGGTACTTCGACCTGCTACCGGGGCGTCCCTTCTGTGCTTTGCTGCGACTCGGGTACTCGGCGGGCCGGCGCTCGGTCACCAACTTCGTCGCCCGCTCTCCGGGGCGCGACACGCGATTGCAAAGCTCACATCGGTACATTCAGGGACTCCTCGGTCTGAGAACCGGCTGTTTGGCACATGGGCTGGGCTCGAGCAACCCAAGGGGCTGCAGGCTTGGTCTAGCCCAAATTGGGGCTCAGGCGCCGAGGAGCTTGGCGATCTGGGGGGCCGCGTAGGTCAGGACCGCGTCGGCGCCGGCGCGCTTGAAGGACAGCATGCTCTCGAGGATGGCCTTCTCCCAATCGAGCCAACCCTGGTCGGCCGCCCCGCGCAGCATCGCGTACTCTCCGCTGACTTGGTAGGCGAAGGTCGGTAACCCGAATGACTCCTTCACGCGGCGGACGATGTCGAGGTAGGGCATCCCTGGCTTGACCATCACCATATCGGCGCCTTCGGCCACGTCGAGCGCGACTTCGCGCAGCGCTTCGTCGGTGTTCGCCGGGTCCATTTGGTAGGTGCGCTTGTCGGCTGTGCCGAGGCTTTGAGCCGAGCCGACCGCATCACGGAACGGGCCGTAGAATGCCGATGCGTACTTGGCCGAATACGCAAGGAGGCTGACCCGGTCGAGACCCTCGGAGTCGAGCGCATCGCGGATCGCGCCGATGCGGCCGTCCATCATGTCGCTCGGGGCGATCACGTCGCAGCCGGCCTGTGCCTGCACGAAGGCTTGCGCGCAGAGCACCGCGACCGTCTCGTCGTTGAGGACCTCTCCATCACGGACGATGCCGTCCTGGCCGTGGCTGGTGTATGGGTCGAGAGCAACGTCGCAGATCACACCGATGCCGTCGTGCGCTTCCTTGATGCTGCGAACTGCGCGGCATACGAGGTTGTCGGGGTTTGTCGCTTCGTCGCCGTCTGCGGTCTTGAGCTCCGGCGGCGTTACGGGGAATACCGCGACGGCAGGAATGCCGAGCGACTTGGCCTCCCCGACCGCTTTTACCAGCAGATCAATACTCAGCCGTTCGACTCCGGGCATGGAAGCGATCGGCGTTCGCGCACCTTTGCCTTCTTGCACGAACACCGGCCAAATCAGGTCTGCTGGAGTGACGTTGGACTCGCCTGTGAGGCGGCGCACCCAATCGTGGCTGCGGTTTCGCCGCATGCGCGTACTCGGGAACTCGGGGTGAGCGTTCTGAGCCATTAGGTGCGGCGAGCCTAGCATGGCGCTACAATCGGCGCGTGAGAATTGGGTTCTTGATACTGGCCTTGTCGCTGTGGGCAGCGGCTTGTTCAACGACGATGACGGGACGCAGGCAGCTGACTCTCATCAACGACGACAAGATGGATGCGTTGGGCATCGCTGCGTTCGCCAGCATCAAGCAGCAAGGCGAGCTCAATCAGGATCCGGCGATCCAGGAATACGTGACCTGCGTGGTCGCTGCCCTTTTGGAGGTCATTCCCACGGAGTATGGCCCCGACGACGGCCACTGGGAGGTCTTGGTTTTCGAGGATCCGACGCCCAACGCGTTTGCGCTCCCCGGCGGCAAGATTGGCGTCCACACGGGCATGCTCGATATTGCGACGACGCCGGGGCAGCTCGCGGCCGTCCTCGGACACGAAATTGGGCACGTCTTGTTGCGCCACGGCAACGAGCGTATGTCGCAGTCGATTTTGGCGGACGCGGCGATGAACACGGCATCCATCGCCGCAGGTGCAGCGGCACCGGAGTACCAGGACTTGATCGTTGGTGGGCTCGGCGTGGGCGCCCAGTTCGGTGTGCTCCTGCCGTTCAGCCGCAAGCATGAGAGCGAAGCGGACGAAGTGGGGCAAATCTTCATGGCGCAGGCGGGCTTTTATCCGGCCGAGGCGATCACGCTCTGGCAGAGCATGGCGCAGATGGGTGGCAAAGCGCCCGCCCAGTGGCAATCGACGCACCCCTCGGACGACACGCGCATCGATAGGCTCGAGGCAAACCTCCCAAGGGCGATGGAGGAATACGAGAAAGCACGCGCGGCCGGCAAAGATCCGTCGTGCACTCCTCCGCCCGACGAATGGGTGAATCCGGAAGCGTTACCGTAGCGCTCAGGCGTGGGTCCGCACGAATCGAGCGACCGCCTCGCCAATCTCACCTGGCGAATCCTCCTGAATGAAGTGGAGACCCTTCACCGTGATCTCCTCCTGGTTGGGGAGCTGCCGCGCGAACTCGCGTTGGGGGCCGATCAAGACGATGCCGGGGTCGGCGTTGATGAAGAGCTTCGGCACCGAGTCGCTAGCTTGCAGCCACTTCGAATAAGCTTCGGCGATCTCGTTGACGTCTTTCGGCTCGCCGCCGATTGGGAGCTCGCGCGGCCAGGTGAGGGTGGGACGACGTGATTCGCCCGGCTCGGTGTAGCGGGCGCGGTAGCGGTTCATCTCCTCGTCGCTGAGCTTGCGGATGATCGACGAGGGCAGGATGCGCTCCACGAATACGTTCTTCGTGAGGACGATCTCTTCGCCTGCGGGGGATCGCATCGCCTGGAAGATCTTGCGTGCAGCTTCGGACCAGTCGTCCCAGCTCTCGATGGGCCGGACGATGGCCTCCATGTAGACGATGCCCTTCACCTGTTCGGGATGGCGGCGCGCCCAGTGGAAACCGAGCCCCGACCCCCAATCGTGAACCACCAGGAAGACCGGCTGATCGCCGACGACCGCATCGAACCATGCGTCCAGGTAGCGGCGGTGATCGACGAAGCGATACCCGCTCGAGCTCTCGCCCGAGTCCCCCATGCCGATGAGGTCGGGGGCAAGGCAGCGCGCGACTGGAGCAACCTCCTTGATCACGTTGCGCCAGAGGTACGACGAGGTCGGGTTGCCGTGGAGGAAGAGCGCGATGGGCCCGTCTCCGCCGGTGTCGACGTACGACATCTCGCTGTCCTCGACGCCGATGCGTTTTCTAGGATGCGGGTCTGCGGCTGAGATGGCGTCCATGGTGTATAGTCTGCCGAATGAGCGTCGACTGCAACTGGAGCGCGCCCCCGGTCGTGTTGACGGTTGCAGGTTCGGATCCTTCGGGCGGAGCCGGGCTACAGGCGGACCTCAAGACGATTCACCAGCATGGCGCCTATGGCACCGCCGTGCCGACTCTGATTACGGTGCAGAACACCGGCGGGGTCGAGAGTGTCGAGCTTCTGTCGCCTGATCTCGTTCGGGCTCAGCTCGCCAACCTGCTCGCGGATGTCGAGCCGGCGGCGGCCAAGACCGGCGCGCTCGGGTCCCGAGCGGTCGCCCACGTGCTCGGGTCCGTCATGGAAGAGACGCGCTTCGCGTGGGTGGTCGACCCGGTCTGGCTACCAACCCTGGGGAGGCCGCTTTCCAAGGGCGATGTGGTAGCGGCTTACAAGGACGCGATCATCCCGCGCGCAGCCCTCGTGACACCGAACGCGCAGGAGGCGGGGCTGTTGGCCGAGATGCCCGTGCGCTCCCTCGAAGATGCCCGACGAGCGGCCGAACGAATTGCTGCTCTTGGCGCGCCTGCGGTTCTCATCAAAGGCGGCCACCTCGAGGGTTCAGCCCGAGGTACCGATCTGCTCCTTCACGACGGGGAGGTTACCGAGCTCGCCGCCACTGAAGTCGTCCCCGGCCGCTTTCATGGAACCGGCTGCGCGCTCTCGGCAGCGATCGCGACCCGGCTTGCACTGGGAGAGGACATTCCCGCCGCTGTCGATGGCGCCAAGGCGTGGCTCACCGGCGCGCTCGCCCATGCTTTTTCCACTGGGAAGGGCGCCAGGCCTGTGAATCATCTCTGGCCTCTGGACGACAAACCTTAGTTCTGTTCGAGGTTTTGGAAACGCTTTAGTTGCACCGGCTTTTGCGAGGCTGCTACATGCGAGCAGGTTTTCGGATGGCGCGGCGTCGGAAGAAGAAGGGGGCTCCGCAGATCGAGCTGCCCATGGACAGCATCGAGGACGCGTCGCTCGTCGTCGAGGCTCAGCGCCGGTATCTCAACTACGCGTTGAGTGTCATCACGTCGCGCGCGCTGCCCGATGTCCGCGATGGGCTGAAGCCGGTGCAACGGCGAATCCTGTACACCATGTACCACGAGCTTCACTTGCGGAGCGACGTCAAGCACCGGAAGTCGGCGGCTATCGTGGGCGACGTGATGGGCAAGTTTCACCCGCATGGCGACACCGCTATTTACGATGCCCTCGTCCGCATGGCGCAGCCCTTCGCCATGCGGGAGCCGCTGATCGACGGCCGTGGCAATTTTGGCTCGCCGGATGGCGACTCTGCGGCGGCGATGCGGTACACCGAAGCTCGCCTTCAGAAGCTTGCCGACGAGCTCCTAGTCGAGCTTTCCAAGAAGACCGTCGCCTTCCGGCCGAACTACGACGGACGGCTGTTTGAGCCAATCGTCCTGCCTGCGCGCTTTCCGAACCTGTTGGTAAATGGCTCGCAGGGCATTGCGGTTGGGATGGCAACGTCGATTCCGCCTCACAATTTGTCCGAGGTGATTCGGGCCTGTGTGGCGCTCATCGACGAGGACCTCACGACCAAGCAGCTGATGAAGTTCGTGAAGGGCCCCGACTTCCCGACGGGCGGTGAGCTGATCAGCAGCAAGAACGAGTTGGCGACGGCCTATGAGACTGGGCAGGGCTCGCTCAAGCTTCGCGGGGAGTGGAAGACTGAGACGCCTCGGAGCGGCAACACGTTCATCGTGATTCAGTCGATCCCTTATTCGGTCGAGCGCAGCACCGTGGTCGAGAAGATCGCTGACGTGATCATCGCCAAGAAGCTGCCGGTGCTGGTCGATGTGCGCGACGAGAGCACCGACGACTGCCGCATCGTCTGCGAAATCAAGAAGGACGCCGACCCACAGTTCATCATGGCGTACCTCTACAAGCACACACCGCTTCAGACGAACGTACAGGTGAATCTCACGTGCCTCGTCCCGACCTCCAGCCCTGATGTGGCGGCGCCGCAACGCATTGGCCTCAAGGCCATCCTTCGGCACTTCCTCGACTTCCGGATGGAGGTGGTCACCAAGCGGCTCGAGTTCGAGCTCGATCAACTCCTCAAGCGCATTCACATTCTCGAAGGCTTCGTCACCGCCTTCGACGTGCTCGACGAAACGATTCGGATCATTCGGCGCTCCGAGGGCAAGCAAGACGCAGCCCAGAAGCTGATGAAGCGCTTCAAGATGGACGAGCTGCAGGTCGACGCGATTCTGGAGCTCAAGCTCTACCGCTTGGCGAAACTACAAATTCTAGAGATTCGGACGGAACTGGCGCAGAAACAAAAGGAAGCCCTGCGTGTTCAGAAGTTACTCAAGAGCCCTGCGGCGCGCTGGAAGCTGGTCCGCGCAGAGCTCCAGGAGCTAGCCTCCAACTACGCGGACCCGCGCCGCACCCGCATCACCTCCAAGCTCGACGAGCCCGAGTTCGACGCTGAGGCCTTCATCGTCGACGAGGACGCGATGATCGTCGTCACTGAGCAAGGCTGGGTCAAGCGGCAGCAGAGGGTGAAAGACGTCGCCTCGACCCGTGTGCGAAAGGGCGACCGTGTGCTGGCCGTGCTGGCCGGATCGACCAAGAGCACGGTGGCGTTCTTCAGCAATCACGGGGTCTGCTACGTGACCCGAATCGTCGACATTGCGGCGACGACCGGTCATGGCACGCCGCTTCAGACCATGTTCAAGATGGCTGACGGCGAGCGCATCGTCGGCGCGATGGGCTTCGATCCACGCTTCTTGGAGGTGCCGCCTGTCGATGAGGACTCCGAGGAGCCCGAGCCTCCGTACGCTATCGCGGCCACCCGTGGCGGGCTCGCATTGCGTTTCTCGCTTCGCGGCCATCGGGAGCCCTCGACACGCGCAGGCCGCAAGTTCACCCGGCCCAAGCAGGGTGACGAGGTGATCTACGTTGCGCCGGTTTTCGAGGAGGACTGCATCGCCTGCGTGACGAAGCAGCGCCGGGCGCTGGTTTGTGAGGCGGAGGATGTGTCTCTGCTGGCCGGCGCGGGGCGCGGGGTCATGTTGATCAAGCTGCACAAGGGCGACGAGGTCCTGGCGGCGCGCGTGCTGTCGTATGACGACGACGTCCTGATTGCGAAGCGCGAAGGCGGGAGCGACTACCGAATCACGCTTCGCAAGTACGAGATCGTGTCACGCGGCGGGAAGGGCTTTCAGCTCTTCACACGCGGTGCCATCGAAGGCGAAGTCTACCAAGAACCCGAGATTCCCATCTTCCCGGAGGACTAATGGCGTACACCGCCAAAGACATCGATGTTCTCGAAGGGTTGGAGCCGGTTCGCAAACGGCCCGCAATGTACATCGGAGGGACCGACTCTCACGGTTACCACCACTTGCTGTGGGAGATCCTCGACAACGCGGTCGACGAAGCGATCAACGGGCACGCTTCCCGCATCGAGGTGGCCCTGGACGCGGATCACCGTGGCGCGACGGTCACCGACAATGGTCGCGGCATTCCGGTGGACGCCCATCCCAAGTTCAAGAAGTCGGCGCTGGAGCTGATCCTCACTACCCTTCATGCGGGCGGCAAGTTCGAGGGGACGAGCTACCAGGTGGCGGGCGGCCTTCATGGAGTGGGCGCATCGGTGGTCAACGCCCTGTCTTCCGAGCTGACCGCGACCGTGTGGCGAGGGGGAAAGGCCTACTCGCAGAGCTTCAAGCGCGGAAAGCCGACCTCGAAGCTCAAACGGGGCGCGAAGACCAGTAAGCGCGGGACCTCGATTCATTTCCGGCCCGACCCGGACATCTTCGTCAAGCGTGCCGCGTTCGACTCGAAGCGTGTTGCCGAGCGCTTGGAGGCCAAGACCTATCTTCACCGCGGTCTCAAGATCCTGTTCGTCGACGAGAAGACCGGCGAGCGCCAGGCGTTCGAGCATCCAGGCGGGATCATCGACTTTCTGGAAAAGCTGGTCGCCGAGCGCGGGAAGCCTTCGGTGCACAGCGAAGCCTTCACGGCCGAGCAGGAGGAAGACCCGCGGTTCGAGGTGGCCTTGCGCTGGACCGAAGCGACGGACGAGCTGATCCGGTCGTATGCCAACGGGATCCCGACGGCTTCAGGAGGCACGCACGAGAACGGATTCAAGCAAGGGCTCGCCAAGGCCATCCGCAACCACATGGACACGCACAAGCTCACGCCCAAGGGTGTGAAGGTGACCGCGGATGATATCCGTGAGGGCCTCGTGGCGTTGGTGAGCGTGTACGTGGCGGAACCGCAGTTTCAGGGGCAGACCAAGGACCGGCTCAACAACCCCGAGCTGACGGCGCAGATCGAGACGTCGGTGCGAACGGCGTTCGAGCAGTGGTTGCTCAACAACAAGACCTCCGCCGAGTCAGTCATAGCGCGGGTGATCATTTCGGCCCGAGCGCGGGCAGCCAGCCGCGCGGCGAGCCAGCAGGTTTCTCGTAAGACAGCGGTGAGCCATCGGTTGAACCTGCCCGGCAAGCTCGCGGACTGTTCGAGCACGAACCCCGACGAGAGCGAGCTGTTCCTCGTCGAGGGCGACAGCGCTGGCGGCAACGCGAAGCAGGGGCGCGATCGCCGGACACAGGCGATTCTGCCACTGCGCGGCAAGGTGCTGAACGTAGAGCGCGCGTCGCCGGCGCAGATCCTCGGTAACCGTGAGCTCCAGGACATCGTGAGCGCGCTTGGCTGTGGGATCGGGAAGGACTTCGATATTTCGAAGCTGCGTTACGGCCGCGTGTTCTTGTTGATGGATGCGGACAGCGATGGTCACCACATCGCGACACTGTTGCTCACCTTCTTCTTTCGCATGCTGCCCGGGCTCATGAAGGCGGGGCACGTCTTTTTGGCCCAACCGCCCCTCTATCGCATCGACATCGGCAAGGAGGTGCATTGGGCGCTCGACGATGCAGAGCGCGACCGCATCATCGCCGACGCGCCGGGCAACGCGAAGGTCGAGATCAGCCGGTTCAAGGGCCTCGGTGAAATGACCGCCCAAGAGCTTCGAGAGACCACACTCGACAAGTCCCGGCGAAGGGCTCTGCGAGTCATGATCGATGGGGAGCTCGAGGCGGACCGCGTCTTCAGCGAGCTCATGGGCAAGGACCCTGCGCCCCGCTATCAGTTCATCATGGAGCAGGCGCCGCGGGCCGAGGCCGTCGAGCTCGACGTGTAGCCAGGAAACTGCCAGCCGTTTTTTTGACCGGACCATCGCGTTCTGGTTGAACCACTTCAGGAAGTACTTCGATAACTCGAGGGAGTGGTGATGCAGTCGACTTGTCATGTGTGCGAAAAGAGCTTCGAAGCGCGCTTTCGTTACCAGGTTCGCGAGGAGAACGGGCAGTACATCTACATATGCTCGACCGCATGCCAACAGAGACTGCTCCTGGGAGCCGATGGGATTCATGCCTGCGATACGTGCGGTGCCACGTTCGAGATCGAGTTCCCGTATCAGATGAGTGTGAGCGACGGGCGCCGCTCGTATTTCTGCTCGACCGGCTGCCGGCAGCGCGGGCAGGAGCGTCAAAGCCAGGTCGGGATAGTGCGCGCCACCCCGAAGCGAATCGCGGTGTTCAATCACAAGGGCGGGACCGGGAAGACGACCACGTCGATCAATCTAGCGGCGGGCTTGGCAGAATCGGGCCGACGCGTGTTGCTCATCGACGCCGACGGGCAGGGTAACGTGGGTGCTTCGCTCGGGATTGCCGGGCAGCGAACGCTCTACCATGTGCTGGTGAACGGCGCGAAGGCGACTGAAGTCGCTATTCCCGTCCGTGACGGTTTGGACGTGCTGACGTCGAACGAGTCGCTTGCCGCCGCCGAGCTCTATCTTGCCGAGCGCCCAAACCGAGACCGCATCATGCGAGAGCGGCTGGGTGATGCATGCCGTGGCTACGACGTCGTCATCATCGACTGTGCGCCCGCGTTGTCGTTGATGAATCAGAACGCGATGGTCTATGCGGACAGCCTCATCGTGCCAGTGGCCTGCGACTACCTTTCGCTGGTGGGCGTGAAGCAGGTCCTCAGGACGATCCGCAACGTGCGCGAGCTGCTTCAACACGAGGTGCAGCTTCTGGGCGTGGTGCCGACGTTCTTCGATGTCCGCAATCGAATTTCGCGAGAGGCAATCCTGACGCTGCGTCAGCACTTCGAGGGTCGCTGTTACGATCCGATTCGGATCAACACCAAGCTCCGCGAGGCTCCGAGCGCAAAGCAAACGATCTTCGAATATGCTCCGAAGAGTCATGGTGCAGAGGACTACAGGCGTTTGGTGCAACGGGTGACCGCCGTTGCCTCGACTGGAAAGCGAGCGCAAGCGCGGGCGGCGATTTCGGTCGCATCTTAGGGGGGCACATGAAGAGACGTGAAGCAACAGGGGTAAACGGGGTTCTCGAAGAAGACGAGGTGAGCGCGGTCCTGCGTGACACCTTCTACAGTGGTAAGGCAGGGAAGCGCAGTCGCACCAAGACGAAGAAGAAGAAACCAGACCACTACGATGTGATTTGCATCTCGCTTTACAAGGAGGACCTCGCCCAGCTCGACAAGATGGTCGCCAAGCTCAAAAAGCAGGGGCATCGCAGGATCAGCCGGAGCGCCCTCATCCGGTTTGCCCTCGACCAGGTCGATATTGGGGACCTCCCGCGCGCCTACTAGCGTGCGGTCACCGGGGCGCTATACTCGGCGCCAATTTTTAGGGTCCTTGGGAGGTTCCGGTGACTGACAGCATCCTACGGGAAGCACTCACCTTCGATGACGTGTTGCTCCTTCCGGGGTACGCGGATTTTCTGCCCGCGAACGCGGACGTTTCCACTCAGTTCACACGGGAGCTCGAGCTGCGGATCCCTTTCGCGTCGAGCGCGATGGACACGGTGACCGAGTGGCGTACCGCGGTGACCATGGCTCGCGAAGGCGGCATCGGCATCCTCCATAAGAACATGAGCCCCGAGCTTCAGGCGCTCGAGGTGACCAAGGTGAAGCGGGCGGAGACGGGCATGATCGTCGACCCCGTCACGGTGGGACCTGGGGAGGCGCTCCACGATGCGCTCGAGCTGATGCGGCGCCACGAGATTTCAGGGCTCCCCGTCGTAGAGGGCGACAAGCCGGTCGGCATTCTCACCAGCCGCGACATCCGTTTCGAGCAGAATCTCGACCAGAAGGTCGCCCAGCTGATGACGAAGGATCTCATCACGGTGCCTCCGGGCGTTGAGCAGAGCAGAGCACGCGAGCTCCTACACAAGCACCGCATCGAGAAGCTGCTCGTGGTCGGGGAGGACGGCGACCTCGTCGGCCTCATCACCATCAAAGACTTGCTGCAGGCGGATCGCCATCCGGATTCGATCAAGGATTCGCTCGGCCGGCTATGTGTGGGCGCTGCGCTCGGCGTGGGCCCCGACCAGGCGACGCGCACCGAGGCGCTGGTGCAAGCGGGCGTCGACGTGCTGGTCATCGACACCGCGCACGGTCATAGCAAGGGCGTGATCGACGCGGTACGGCACACGAAGTCGACGTACCCCGACGTGCAAGTGGTTGCGGGGAACGTTGCGACGGCTGACGCGACAAAGGCGTTGATCGATGCAGGTGCCGACGCGGTGAAGGTCGGCATGGGGCCGGGATCGATTTGCACCACGCGCGTCGTGGCTGGCATTGGCGTGCCCCAGGTGACCGCGGTCATGGACTGTGCCCGTGTGGGGCGCAAGCACGGCGTTCCCATCATTGCCGACGGCGGCGTGAAGTTCTCGGGCGATGCCGTGAAGGCGATCGCCGCCGGCGCCAACAGCGTGATGATTGGCTCGCTGTTCGCAGGCACGGATGAGGCGCCCGGAGAGCTGGTGCTCTACCAGGGGCGAACCTACAAGTCGTATCGCGGCATGGGCTCCCTCGGCGCGATGCGCGAAGGGTCGTCGGATCGCTACGCGCAAGCGGACGTGTCGGACGTGGGCAAGCTCGTCCCCGAGGGCATCGAGGGCCGCGTGCCGTATCGCGGCTCGTTGTCGACGGTGGTGTACCAGCTGGTGGGCGGTTTGCGCGCAGGGATGGGCTACACGGGTTGCCCCTCCGTCCGCGAGCTTCAGAAGAACGCCCAATTCATTCGCATCAGTCCGGCGGGGCTTCATGAGAGCCATGTGCATGACGTGATGGTAACGAAGGAAGCCCCGAACTACCGGATCAGTCAGTAACTGGGGCACGGCAGACACGACAACTAAATCACCGGAGAACGGCTCGCGACGGCCGTGCTCGCGATTGGGGCCCGCTCGGCCGTCTCCCTAAGACACCATACGGCTAGCCTCCCGCCCAATCGCTGTGCTGGCCATCCCGAGCCGTCCGCAGGGTCCCCGTGTCGCGTTCCCCCGCGCCCCGCCTTGGGCTCCCTCGACCACCCCGACCCCCCATGTTAGACCCGCGCCATGATCGTTGATGGCGTTTTGATTCTCGACTTCGGGTCGCAGTACACGCAGCTCATTGCGCGGCGGATTCGGGAGCAACGCGTCTATTGTGAGATTCAGCCTTGCACGTATTCGCTGGCCGAGATTGGGGACATCGCGCCTCGGGCGATCATTCTTAGTGGCGGGCCGGCGAGCGTGTTCGCCGAGGAAGCACCGAGCGTCGACCCGGGGGTGTTTGACCTCGGGATTCCGGTTTTGGGCATCTGTTACGGGATGCAGATCACGAGCCATCTCCTTGGTGGCACGGTCGAGCGGGCGGATGAGCGGGAGTATGGGCCGGCCCGGCTCGAGGTGCTCAAGCCCGAGGGGCTCCTCCATGGGTTTCAAGTTGGCGCTCACGTCGACGTGTGGATGAGCCATGGCGATCGCGTCGAGAGTCTGCCTCCCGGGTTCGAGACCATCGCGCGAACTTCCAACAGTCCGTTTGCGGCGGTGGCGAACCTCGAGCGCAACATCTTCGGGGTGCAGTTTCATCCCGAGGTGGCGCACACGCCGCGTGGCGTGGAGATGCTTCGAGCGTTCTTGTTCGAGGTAGCCGGCTGCTCGGCCAGCTGGACGCCGGGGTCGTTCGTCGAGCAGAGCGTGGAGTCGATCCGACGCCAGGTGGGTGATCGCGCGGCGGTGTGCGGCTTGTCCGGCGGCGTGGATTCGTCGGTTGCGGCGATGCTGATGTCCAAAGCGATCGGCGACCGGCTCACCTGCATCTTCGTGGACAACGGCTTGCTCCGAAAAGACGAACCAGAGGCCGTAGTCCACACCTATCGTGACCACTTCGGGCTCAAGCTGATTCACGTCGACGCAGCGGACGAGTTCCTGGATGCGCTTCACGGGGTGAGCGACCCCGAGCAGAAGCGGAAGATCATCGGCCGCGTGTTCATCGATGTATTCCAGCGGGAGGCCGAGAAGCTCGAGGACGTCGGCTACCTCGTGCAGGGGACGCTCTATCCCGACGTGATCGAGAGTCTGTCGTTCACGGGGCCGAGCGCCGTCATCAAGAGCCACCACAACGTTGGCGGCTTGCCCGACACCTTGCATCTGGAGCTGATCGAGCCGCTGCGGCTGCTCTTCAAAGACGAGGTCCGCGAGGTCGGCGAAGCGATGGGGATGCCGCACGACCTCCTTTGGCGTCACCCATTTCCGGGCCCGGGTCTTGCGGTTCGTTGCCCGGGCGCGATCGATCAGGAGAAGCTCGACATCCTCCGCGAGGCCGATGCGATCTTCATGGAAGAGCTGCGAGCATCGGACCTGTATGACAAGATCTGGCAAGCGTTCTGCGTGATCCTTCCGGTGCGCACCGTCGGCGTGATGGGCGACGAGCGGACCTACGACTACGTGATCGCGGTTCGCGCGGTGGACTCGCGGGATGGCATGACAGCGGACTGGTCACGTATCCCGCACGAAGTGTTAGCTCGCGTCTCGACGCGCATCATCAACGAGGTCCGAGGCTGTAATCGCGTCTGCTACGACATCTCGTCCAAGCCCCCTTCGACGATCGAATGGGAGTGAGAACCGCCGTCCTGCTGTTCGCGCTCGTCGCGGCAGGCTGCGCCAAGAAGGGCACGGTCGCTGCAGAGCCCGCGCGGCTGAAGGTAGTCACGACTCCGCCAAACGCCTCGGTGTATATCGACGGCCACTACTTCGGCCGCGCCACAGTGCTCTCAGTGGAGCCCAAAGCGTTGGCACCTGGCGTGCACCTGATGACCGTTCAAGCCGAGGACCACTTCCCCCATGACATGGAGCTCGACCTGCCAGCGGGCGAGACCACCGTCTCCATCGACCTCCGGCCGATCCCTCCGTAGACAGCGACAGCGGCAGCGGCAGTGTCAGCGACAGTGTCAGTGTCAGTGCAGGTGACTCGGGCCTCGGGCCCCGGGCCCCGGGCCCTGGGTCTCGGGCCTCAGGACTCGTGACTCGAGCCCCAGCTCTCAAGGCCCGAGACGCTGAGAGCGACAGTGCCAGCGACAGTGCCAGTGTCGGCGGATCTCTTGACCCCTTCTTCTAAGGGTTAGTTTGAGAAGGCGCCTTTTAGCTCTTCGGCGGTTTTGAATTCTTCTTCGATTGTTGGGCCGGCTAGCCTGACTACGAGGTGCGTTGGGCTGATGCGCTTGAGCTCTTGGAGCGCTTCGTGTTTGTCCTCGGTGCTGTCGTTCACGAGGACTAGGTTCGCCTGGGCTCGGACGAAGTCTGGGCGTTTGGCGAGAGTTTCCTCGAGGAGCTTCTCGCAACGGGCGGGGTCGACGTATCGTTCGAACGCTTCCATTGCGCGGAGGTACGTGCGAACCGGCGGGTCCTCTTCGCCTGCATCGGCGTATCGCATCATACGATCGTACTCGAGCCAGTGGCCGCGTAAGCGGAAATAGTTGGCGTTGGCGAGATAGGCCAACTGCGCCTTCGGATCCTGGCGGATCGCTTGTTCGGCGAGGTCCGAGCCGGACCGGAGCGGCTCTTCCGACAAGACGCGTAGCGCGCGAACGACTTTTCGCAGGTCTGCGGTCTTGGCTTTCAGCTTTGCGACTCTGGCCTGGTTATGCTTTGCCCCGTCAGGGTCTTCGAGCGGGCGAGCCATCGTCAGCTGACGGAGCTCCGTCAGATCCTGACGGCGTTCTTCGTCGAGAATCCAGGCGGCCGTCATCAGCGCGCCCGCGTACGAGAGCTCCAGATATGCGCGTAGCGTCAGAGCCTCGGAGCCCTGCCGCCCTGACGCGAAGCGCCTTGCTTCCTCGAACTCAGGCAGCCGATCGCCTCGGATGATCTCCAGCACCTGGGCCATGGAGGTGACTGGCGTATCCGGAGGAGGCACGGGCGGGAGGCCGTAAGCCGTCTGAAACTCCCGAATGACCAGCGCCGCTTCGGGTGGCCGCATCATCTCGACGTCGATGCCTTTGCCAATCGTCGAGCCGTCGTTCGTCGAGGACTTGGAAGACGCGCAAGCGCCCAACACAAACATCAATAGGAGTGCGCAGACCATTCGTTTCATGGCGCGGAGGCTAGCACAGCCGCAGGGCCAGCCCCACAATCGAGCGCCGGCTAGCTCTCGACCGGGGCTTTGGCTTGCACCGGCAAATCCAGCGCTTGGCCCGATTCATCCGCGATGTGCATTTTCGACGTGGGCGGGGCGAGCTGGATGCTCGCTTCCGCGAAGCGTCGGATGATTTCGAGATTGACGCGCTCGCTGAACTCGGAGAATGCCCAGTAGTCCGGAGGCTCATACCAGTAGTAAACGACGAGGCTCAGAGAGTCCGGGTTGAATTCCTGAAAGTACACGCGAGGCGGATTGTCCGCCGGCATGCCCTCGTGGTCCGCCAAGATCTCCCGCACGATTCGCAACGCCTCCTCGACGTCCTCCCGGGAAGTGCCGGTTGCGATTCGGAGTTGCGTCTTGCGGCGAATACTGTGGCGCCGCCCGACGTTTTCGACTTCCATCGTGGCCATGCTCTCGTTGGGAATCGAGGTCAGATTGCCGGCCAACTGACGGGTCCGAGTGGCCCGCAGCCCGATGCGCTCCACGACGCCATCATGCTTGCCGGCGACAATTCGTTCTCCCACCCGGTAAGGCTGATCGACCAGGATCGTCAGGCTGCCGAGTAGGCTCTTGAGGGTGTCCTGAGCCGCGAGCGCGATCGCGAGCCCGCCGATGCTGATGCTCGCGACCAAACCTACGAGGGGGATCCCGATCTGGCTCGCACCCCGAAACACCAGCACCACAGCGGCGACAGTTCCGACGACCTGCGTGGTCAAACGGATCAGGCTCGCGTCCAGGCTTTCGGCGCGGATGCGCGAAGTGGCCGCGATGCCCTCTCCGATGGCGAGAGCGAACAACCAGGCCGCCCAGGCCAGGGACAAGTACGCGACCGTGGTCACCGACAGTCGCAGGGCGTTCGCAACCGCTCCCGTCACGTTGATCTCGTCCAACACGAACGGGACGACTACGACGGCGGAGATGAAGAGCGTGATGGGAAGAAGCAGGCGAAAGAGATATCGCCACATGGAGCGCAGCTCATTCCCTTTTCGTCGAGTGAGCCAGTGCACGAGGAAAAGGACGGCTAGGTTCGCCAAACCCGCGATGAAGAGGACGATCCACTTCCACCAGGCCAGGCTCCATGCCACCTGCCGCATCCAAGCGGGCAGCTGATCGACCGCAGAGATCGAAACATTCCAACCTCCATAGACCTCGAGAAACGAGCCGAAGTTCTCTATCGGTGGCTGCCGAAGATAAGGCAGATCCTTCGTTCGCTCGTAGAAACCTTTGGCTCGGGCGACGGTTTCGGGGTCGAACAGGAACTCGCCTCGGCGTGGACCGTCGGCGACTTGGCGTATGCGAATTTCCGTATGGGGCAGAGTCCAGCGATCGAACTCCGGGTTCGCTTCGATCTCGTCGTCGTCGGGAACCTCTTCCATCGCAGGCAGCTCGATCCGGGACAGGACCTCGTAGAGGTAAACTTGCACGTCCCGGCTGACCTCCAAGCGAGCCTCCGGCGC
>PVMK01124760.1_pt1 | contig 26934 bp, 26 predicted proteins | sample 1853481 | NCBI WGS metagenome assembly PVMK01 (sample SAMN08533507, study PRJNA380276) | Marine sediment metagenome, whole genome shotgun sequencing project. | reverse complement strand
GGCGCATTCATGATTATGCTCTTAGCATCCATTGCCTGCAGCATCATCAACAGCCTCCTGCCATATTTGGAACATACCCTCGCCAAAAAGACAGACACCAAAGTCGATGACGTGATTATAAATCTGTCAAAGAAATTTTCAGGGATAATCATCTATACGGCAGGCGGAATAATGGCGCTCGACAAACTCGGCCTGAATGTCATGCCTTTTGTTGCGGGTGCAGGCGTGTTGGGTATTGCCATCGGATTTGCAGCCAAGGATACACTTTCAAACCTGATTTCCGGGGTGCTTTTAATAATAGATCGCCCTCTCAAGGTTGGGGACCGAATTGAGATCTGGGCTGCTCCAAAGAACTCTGCCACCTGGGGGGATGTAATCGATATCGGTCTCAGGGCCACCAAGATCAGGACCACGGACAACATCGTGATCATCATCCCAAATAATGAGATCATGAACCGCGATATCGTCAATTACACCGCTATTTCTGATGAAATCAGGGTTAGGATCCCGATAGGGATTGCCTATGAATCAAACCTCAAAAAGGCAAAGGAGATTATAATTGGAATCAGCCTCCAATTGGACTGGGTCATGAGAGACCCGGCGCCTAAGGTAGTAGTAAGAAATTTCGGTGAATCATCCGTTGACCTGCAGGCCCGGGTCTGGATTAGCGACCCCCGTCGGCGGATGGATACCATCTCTTATATTACAGACAACGTAAAGGAGGCCTTTGACCGGGAGGGGATCGAGATCCCCTATCCGAAACGGGAGATCTTTATCAGGAACGAGACTCCTTGACCCATCTCATATCATTCATGTTGCCCTGTGGTCCCCACTGTTTTAGGGGGCAATCTTCACAGAGCGGATTCTTACGGCAGTAGTTCTTCCCGGCCTGTACGATCAATGCGTGAAACTCGTTGAAAAGGGGCGCATCTTCAGGGAGATGATCCATAAACAGCCCCTGCAGTTCATAGTAGGTTGCCTCTTCTCCAGCCATGGCGTGCCGGCTCAATATCCGATGGGTATAGGTATCAACTACAAAGAGGGGTCTCTTTGCAGCATAAAGAATGATGCTGTCCGCGGTTTCAGGTCCCACGCCGTTTACAGAGAGAAGGCCTTCCCTGAGACGATCGGTTTCTTCCTGTAGAAGACCCGCGAGATCTCCATCGTATTGTTCAAAAATAAAATTGATTAGATTTTTTAACCGCTTTGCCTTGATGTTGTAGTACCCTGCCGGTCGGATTACCTCGGCTAAATCCTCTACTGAGAGAGAGACAAGGCGATCTAAGGAAACCAGGTCTTTATTCTTGAGGTTTGAAATGGCCTTTTCCACATTTACCCAGTTTGTATTCTGGGTAAGGATCGCCCCAATCATCACCTCTAATTCGGTCTTGGCAGGCCACCAGTTCTGGGGACCAAAATGAGATAGAAGGAGATCGAACATCTCCATAAGCCTTTGACCCGATAAAGTATGGGGTGTAAATTGTTCAGTATTTTCACAATTTGAGATGTGCGGTGAACTTTTCATCTTGAAATCTCTTAATCGTAATCATAATCATAATTTTTTTGGGAGAATTATAATTATGAGTAAGATTATGATTATAAGTATACCTTGACAGTTGAAAGAAGATACCTTAGATTTTCCGCTCGTGTCAATGAAGCACCAGACGATCTCTTAAAGATTTAAATGAGAAACTTCCGCAACTTTAGGCACGTGAGTTTATTTTAGGCACTTTAGGCACTGTGTGTTTCCAATTCAGAAATGAGCAATTTTTCGCAAGGTCAAGAAAAACAAGGGTTTGTGCGGAGACGTACGTTAGTACGTCGCACAAAGGAACCCGTAGTTTGACGCCGAGATTGCGGAAAACGGCCCTATATGGATGGAAACCACCTAACGAATAAAACAAATTCTCATGCCAAAAGATAAAAAACTCGCCAACACCCGCAACATAGGGATTATCGCTCATATCGATGCGGGCAAGACCACTGTGACAGAACGTGTCCTCTTTTACTCCGGCCGTGTTCATAAGATGGGCGAGGTCCATAATGGTGAAGCCACCATGGACTGGATGCCGGAGGAAAGGGAAAGGGGCATCACCATCACCTCGGCAGTCACCTCTTGCGAGTGGCTGGGGCACACCATTAACATAATCGATACTCCCGGTCATGTTGATTTCACCATCGAGGTCGAGCGCTCGCTCCGCGTCTTAGATGGCGCCATAGGAGTGTTCTGCGCCGTGGGGGGCGTGGAGCCCCAATCCGAGACGGTGTGGCGACAGGCAGACAGGTATAAGGTCCCAAAAATCGTATTCATAAACAAATTGGACCGGATCGGGGCAGATTTCTTCAAGGCAGTGCAGATGATCAGGGACCGCCTTGGGGCCCTCCCCCTTATTCTTCAGATACCCTGGGGAGTGGAGGATAATTTCATAGGAGTGATTGATCTTATCAAGATGAAGGCTGTCCTGTGGGAAGACGAAATGTTAGGCGCCGAATATAGAGAGGAGCCGGTCCCGGAGGAACTGACTGAAGAAGCTTCCCGGTACAGGGACCTCCTCTTAGAAACCTTAGCCGACAGAGATGACCTTGTAATGGAGAGGTATCTGTCAGAGGAGGAGATCCCGATCAGGGAGCTGAAAGCGGCCATACGTACTGCGACTATCAAGATGGAACTGGTCCCGGTTTTCTGCGGGGCTGCCCTGAGGAATAAAGGGATACAACCCCTTTTAGACGGGATAGTAGAGTACTTGCCAGCCCCAGTTGATGTTCCGCCCATTACCGGAAGCAATCCCCTGACAGGAGAGGAGGAATCGCGGCCGGCAAAAACCAAGGGTCCCTTTTCCGCCCTCGCCTTCAAGGTAATGATGGATCAGGGCAGGAAGATGACTTATATCCGCATCTATTCCGGCACTGTCAAGGCCGGAAGTCCGGTTTACAACCCCGGCAGGAACATCAACGAGAAGCCTGCCCGGCTCTTGAAGATGCATTCTAACAAGAGGGAACGTATCAGCCATGCCTCTGCAGGTGATATTGTGGCTGCAATGGGTCTCAAACTCACGAGCACCGGCGATACCCTCTGCGACGAACAGAAACCGATCCTGCTGGAACCGATTCATTTCAATGATCCGGTAATAAGTGTGGCAGTGGAGCCCAAGAGTATCCAGGAGCATGACAGGCTTTTAGACTCCCTCGGTAAATTGGCTGATGAAGATCCCACTTTTAAGTTCAGGATCGACGAAGAGACAGGACAGACTCTTATTTCCGGAATGGGGGAATTACACATTGAGATCATCATAGGGAGGCTCGAGCGTGAGTTCTTGGTGAAAGTAAATCAGGGCAAACCGCAGGTAGTATACAGAGAAACAGTCACCATACCCGTGGAGCACGAAGGTCTCTTTCAGAGGGAATTAGCAGGCCAGGAGCATTTTGCAGGTGTACGGATAGAGATTTCACCTTTGCCAAGGGGCTCGGGGAACCGCTTCGTCAATAAGTACAGAGATCCTGAGCTTGAAGAGGAGTTCTTGGATGCGATCAGCCATGGGATCACAGAGGCTGGAGCAGGTGGAACTTTGATGGGATATCCGGTAACTGACGTGCAAACAACCCTGCTCGATGTTAAGGTAAAAGAGACGTCCTCCGACGTAATGGCCTTTAAGGCGGCCGCCAACATGGCCTTCAGGGCCGCATTTCAAAAGGGTGCACCTGTTCTTTTGGAACCGATCATGAAAACCGAGGTCCTGACGCCGGAAGAATTTACAGGTGAAGTCATCGGCGATCTGAATGCAAGAAAGGGAAAAATCGGGCAGATCGTCAGCACTGGAACCAGCCAGGCCCTCACCGCAAATGTCCCGCTTTCTCGGATGTTCGGGTATTCCACTGCCCTGCGCTCTGTTTCCCAGGGTCGGGGCACTTTCACCATGCAGTTCAGCCATTATGATGACAGGGAATGAGGACGTCATCCCGATCACCAAACCTGCAGACGGACCTCACCCCCACCATAGTCAATAATCACCCCATCAGGTATTATCTCTTTCAAAAGAGGGCCACCCTCCCCAATCTTATCCCCCACCTTATAACTTTTCATATTGATAAATACCAGACGTTCGCCCGGGTCTTTGGAATAGGAGTGCACATTGATCTGCAGCTTACCCAATTTTTCTTTGGTTTCGTAAGGAAGTTCGCCAATTAAAGGGACAGCCTCTATCCTCTTCCTATTCACCTCCTCGTTTGACGCAGGGGCGGGAGAAGGCTTGGCAGGTTTTACCACCTTGGCGTCTACCGGCTTCTCGCCTCCTTTGCTGTTATCTGATTCTTCAGCTTTTACGAGCCCTTCGGAAATCGGAGATACGGTAGGCGTTGGTTGAACAGGTTCCTTTTTTTCCACTGCCACCACAGGAACGGGTTTGGGAAGAGAAATTTTTTCTGTCATTTTCTTGATGGGTTGAACTGGTTTTGTCTTGCTTACCGGCACCCGGGCAGATTGACCGCTTGACGCCTGTACTGAAGGCTTTTTTGCCTGCAAACCCTTACTCACCCTGGCAGAGGAGGAGGGGGGTGTTTTTTCCTTTTTGGCGGTCTCTGGAGCCGATAAAGGGGGGGACGCTGATTCACCTCTCGGCAGAGGAGATTTGACAGACCCTGGTCCAGCTGGCCATAGCACCAGCCCTACAACGATTACACCCACTAAGAAGGCCCCGCATAACCAAAGCCAGGGCCGGATGCCATTATGCCCGGGCAGGTCATTATCCTCATATACCGCGCTTAAGTCAGGAGCCCGTTCGAGCCGCCGTTCCCGGTCTGCCCTTTTCAGCGCTTCAAGGATGAAGGACATTCATGTCTCCGTTTTGGGACTGGATGTGTAACAATGGGATGGTATGATCTGCTGTTCCCATATTCAACTGGATCAACGTCTGGTCCCCGACAATGCCATCCGCCTTTATGAAATGAGCGCGTTGAAAGTCCATCACCCGTTTTTTCAACATATTGTCAAACACGGGGCTGGGTGACGGGGCATCCGGTTTCCTCTGCCTGCCTTCGAGACGGTCCAGTTGTGCCCTCAACCAGAGCACATCAGGACCGGTATCCCCCTCCTTGATTAGAGATAAGTCAAGCGGAGCCGGTTTCCATAGGAGGGTAAAATCACCAAACCAGAAGGGTTCTATCCCGGCCCGGTCCAAGGTTACCTGTTGATCGCCGAAATCCAGCGTGATATCCCCCTCTTCCATTAACACAACCGCGGCATAATGCCGGCGCTGATTCTCATCTATTAATTCCAAAATTGCAGGCCGGTTCAGATTTTTTAGGGTTGTCCAGTTGCCCCTGCCGTTAAAACAGCGCAGGCCAACCTTGGTTGCTCGCTCACAGGCCGTCATTCCAGGTAGAGCAGGATATGCCGTCTGCCACTGGTTGAACAGGACTGCAAAAGCTGAATCTTTGTCTGTTTTTACCTCTCCGCCCTCTAATAAATCACCAACAGTAATAGCAGCGTCACCCGCATCCTGCCTTTCCGCCTCGCCTGAGCTATCAGATACCACACTTGTTTCTAAGCTTTCCGGGGGTATAGTTTTCGCCTCTCTATTCTCCTCCCCTCTCTCAATTTGGACCTCTCCACTCGCGGGCTTAACGGCTGGGGCAGACTTGGGCAATTTTTCCTCTGTCACGATCACCTGTTTAGGGATAATCGGCCAACCTAAGAATTGCCACCCTGCCCCTAAGATCAAAAGCACTAAGAGAGCAACCGCCCAGCCAAACAGCCTGCGGGGCCGCAATAGAAGTCCCGGACCCATTACCTCCGATGCGGCCTTGCGTACTAATCGCCTGTTAACGCGGTCGCGCTGTTTGGCATAGGCGCCAAGTAGCGCCCGATCGCAAATGGTGTTGATAAGGCGGGGGACGCCACCGGACAGCCTGTGCACCAAGGGGAGTGTCCCCTTAGTAAACAAATGCCTTTTGCAGCCGGCAACCTCTAAACGATGCTGGATATAGGCAGCCGTTTCATTCAGCAGTAGGGGGGGCAAGTGATACCGGGCCGTGATCCGCTGGCCTAACTGGCGCAGCTCAGGTCGTGCCATCCTGGTCTGCAGCTCTGGTTGACCGATGAGGAGGATCTGCAAGAGCTTTTGGGTAGTGGTTTCAAGATTGGTCAACAAACGGACCTGCTCTAATACATCGGTGCTCAGGTTTTGGGCCTCGTCGATAATCAGCACTGTTCGACGCCCTTTGGCATGAATTTCCAGAAGATGGAGGTTAAGCAGATCGATTAGCACCTTTAGGCTGTCTGTGCCGGCTGGATATGAAACATTCAGCTCATCGCAGAGGGAGGCCACTAATTCCAAGGCCGTCTGTTTTGGGTTCAGGACCAGGGCTACTTCCACCCCATCGGGGACTTGCTCCAAAAGACTCCGGCACAGGGTGGTCTTGCCAGTCCCCACCTCGCCGGTTAAGAGAACAAAGCCACCCCTCTCGCCCATCCCGTACATGAGATGCGCTAACGCCTCACGATGACGCTGGCTCATGAAGAGAAAGCGGGGATCAGGCGTGAGAGAAAAGGGGTTTTCAGTAAGGCCAAAATATGCGCTGTACATGAGTTCCTCAAAGATTGCCGAAAACCGGCTTTCTCTTTTCCAGAAAGGCAGCTATCCCTTCCCTTCCATCGGGTTGATCCGCAGCCCAGGATAAAAGATCCCGCTCATTTTCCAACTGGGTCTCAAATGGGGTGTTTAAGGAATCGGTTATCAGCTTCTTCGAAGCCGCAAAAGAGCTAAGAGATCCCTTGTTAATCTGCCGGATCATTTCAAGCGCCCTATTCATCCCGTCCCCGTCACCCACAACTTCAGTCACTATTCCCCAGGACAGGGCCTTTTCAGCGTTTATCGGTTCATCAAATGCGGCAATTTCCAGGGCCTTAGCCGTACCGACCAACCTCGGCAGGGCATAGGTCCCCCCACCATCAATACTAAGGCCATTTGACGTGTATGCCTGTTTAAGAGAGGCCGATGCCTCCATAACTCTAAAATCGCAGGCAAGGGCCAGGGAGAAGCCTCCTCCGGCAGCAAAACCATTTATGGCTGCCACAACCGGTTTGGGCATACGCCGGATCTCTAAGATAGCCTGATGATAGCTAGCTGCTAATTCATGAAAGGCTGCACCGTAATTTTCTCCACATCCGCTTATCCACCTCAGATCACCCCCAGCACAGAAGGCTTTCCCCTCCCCTGAAATCACTACACCCATTACACCTGGATCAAGGGCCAATTCTATCAGGGTATCAGCGGCTAACCGTACCATATCCAGGTCAAATGCATTATAGGCCTTTGGGCGGTTCAGGGTAACAAGGGCAATACCATCCGTTTTGCTCAAGCTTACCGGTTTTTCCATTCCTATTTCCCTCTTTGAAATATCCTCAATTTTAGTTAATTTTAGCTGATTTTAAACACGTTCGCCGAGTTCACAACTCTATCAAATCTTATTATAATTATTGCCTATTCCTCAAAATCAGTTATAAGCAGGAATTATCATTGACTCTCAGCTCTGATTTATATATGGAAAAGGGCGTTCGCGCAAGGCATTAACGCAGGATTGAGGAATTCCTCAATTCTTCAATCTATAAAATATATCTGAAACATAGAGTTATTTCAATGGAAACCGTCCTACCAAGCCTGATCGATAAACATAACCGGCATCTCAACTACCTGCGCATATCCATCACAGATCGCTGCAACCTCCGATGCCTCTATTGCATGCCGCATGACGGCCTTGCCAAGCTGAAACACGAGGAGATTCTTACCTATGAAGAGATTCTCCGCCTGGCGACCATTGCCGTAAACTTAGGTGTGAATAAAATCCGGCTGACAGGGGGAGAACCCCTAATACGAAAGGGCATACTCCACCTCCTTCCCTCCCTGGTCAGCCTCCCGGGCCTCAAAGATGTCTCCATGACCACCAATGGGATTTATCTGAAAGAAAACTTAGAGAAGATCAAATCTGCAGGCATAAAGAGGGTCAATATCAGCTTAGACACCCTTCGCCGGGAGAGATACAAGAAAATAACAGGCTATGATGGTTTTGAACAGGTCTGGGAGGGGATACAGTTGGCAAGGCAACTCGGTTTCAATCCCATAAAGATCAATATGGTGGTCATGCAAGGCATCAATGATGATGAAATCGTTGATTTCGCCAGGTTGTCATTAAATCATCCATACCATATCAGGTTTATTGAATATATGCCGAGCGGGTTTGCCGATCAGGGAACACATTTGCACCATGTGCCAAACTCCGCTGTTAAAGAGCAAATCATCACCAGCCTGGGAAAGCTGGCCCGGGTTCTGAACACGGAAATTGATGGCCCCACGGACCGTTTCAGGCTTGAAGGAGCGCCCGGGGAGATCGGATTCATCAGCCCTCTGACCCACCATTTCTGTCAGGTTTGTAACCGCCTCCGGCTAACGGCAAGCGGGCACCTGAGACCCTGCCTTCTTTCTGATCAGGAGGTAGACTTGAAGACGCTGATGCGGGCGGGCGCCTCAGACAATGACTTAGAGCAAATCTTTTTGGAAACTGCTAAAAATAAACCCCGCGCCCACCGGCTAGTCTCAGAGCATTGCGGCTCACTTTCCGGGCAGATGTCAGCAATCGGGGGGTAAGAGATTGAGACCTTTGCAAAACGCCCCTTTTGCAGAGGTCTCCGCTATAACCCCAACAATCGCGCTGCATTGACCCCCGCAATCTGCTCCATGTGCGACTGGGATATCTTTGCGGAACTCATCTCGTTGAAATAGCGCTGTGGCCTCAGGAGGGGATAATCACTTCCAAAGAGGATCTTATCAAAGCCGATTATTTCCCCGGCTATCCTGTAGATATCTGGAATGTAAAGGAAAGGCGAGGCAGCAGTGTCAAACCATACATTCTGAAAAGCCTCCCTTACCTCCCTTTTCATCAGCCCGTAAAACAAAATCCCCCCACCCCAATGGGCCAGGACAATCCGGTTTTGGGGATAGGTCTTGATAAAATCGTAGATCTGCCAAAGGGTGTTAGGGGTCTTTCCCGGATATTTATGACCCACAGGCTCATTGGTGTGGAGGAGAAAAGGCAGATCGGTTTGGGAACATATGGCCATAACATCTCCCAAGGCCTTAACCACTTCGGATGTCAGTCCGGAGTTATAAACGGCTAACTCCCCGACACCTGAAAGGCCCTGTTTCAGGCATCGTTCCGCTTCCCCAGGCCCCCCGGAAGAGAGCGGAGAAAAGCAGCAAAAGCCTGTCAATCGCTCCGGGTACTGCTCGACAGATTCGATAATATAGTCATTATGTCTCTTATAATGTTCAGCATATTCCCAGGGAAACCCAAACACAACCGAGCGTTGAACCTCGTCTTCGTCCATATTCCTGATAAGTTCCTTTGCCCCCACAAGTTTTGCCCCGGGAGAGGAGTAGAGAGATTCGAATGCAGGTTCATGGGATGTGAATTTAAGCCTCTGGTCCCTAAAAAGGGGAGGGAATATGTGGGTATGGAAATCTATAATCATTTCATCACTGCGGCTAAGGATTTCTTAAGTGGATCAGGTGCATAACCCACAATCATGTCTCTGATTTTCCCGTTGCGATCTACTACGAACATTGTGGGAATAGACACCCTTTCGCCTTCAAAATAGTCCTTCATCACCTTTTGATTGTAGCGCAAGACCGGATAATTAATTTTGTTCATTTTTATAAAGTACCGGAGGTCCTTGTCTGTAATCTGCTGTGGATCATCTATGGAAATTCCGAGGATAACCAGGCCATCATCCCTGTATTTGTCTTGAAGCTTGATCAACATAGGGATAGTCATCCTGCATGGCGGGCACCATGTAGCCCAGAAATCCAGGAGTACCACTTTGCCGCGGTATTGCTCTAAAGTCACGGTTTGACCCGAAAGGTCTTTGAGGGAGAAATCCGGAGCAGTAGGACCTGCTTCAACTTCTTTCTGGCATCCTACGATCACAATGAATAAAAAGAAGAAAATTAATATCCAGATTTTTGATTTGTCTCTAAAATACATATTTACTCCTCCAGGATTTTGGGCTAGGAGACTTGTTGCCCAATAATAGTTTACAGGTTCAGAAACCGATGATTCATGAGTTCAGCCCCCAATCCTTTGAACCCCTGAATTTTTCAACCTATTTAACTATTATATAGAACCAAAAATGTCAAAGGGTTACAAAAAAATGGAGCTGTTAATATGACAGCAAGCCGGGTTTTCAATGGTTGTTTTTGCCTCTGAATGCTGTTCCAATATATTGGAGGTGAGAAACCTTGAACATCCCAATTTTCTTGAATTTCTGGCGTAATTATGATATCATGTATGTATTGAGACTTTTGAAAAATATTCCGAGCCCCGCCTCGTCGGGACGAATAGAACGCTGAGATCGGGCCTCAATTACTAAGGATTATTCCATGAAACTTTCCCATTTCTTTACAGGCAAACCATATCATGAGATTGAAAAAAACGCAGACACTCTTTTGCAAATGGGCGAATACGGTTCAGCTAAACTTGAATATGAAAAGGCCTTGCTGAAAGTTGCAAAGAAAACTTCAGAAGCGCCTGAGGCCAGAGATTACATAGAGGAAAAAATCGCCACATGCAAAGATGCACTCGCCCTTGAACACAAGAAGGCCGCAGAGAATCTGACTGAAACAGGCCACTTCGAGGAGGCCGAAGAGATCCTGCAGCTTGCCCTGGAACTGGTGCAAGATAAACAGCTCGCCGTTGAGATTAAGGAACGGCTGATGGGTGTAAAGGATCATTTCAGTCGGCATGAAACATCAGAGATGCCTGAACCTGAGGAAGCTTCGGAAGACGCAAGGGAATTCGTATATCAGGAGTCTGGAGAAGAATATTTCACCGCATTAATCAGCACTTTGCCAAAGACAGAACAGGAAATCTATCTTGGTTATGGAGATCCGTTCAGGGAAGGATACGTCAAACTGAATCAGGGTTATTTTGAAGATGCCGTTACATTATTGTCGCAGGCCCTTGAAGCCGACTCTTCATCTAAAAGCTTTATCCGTCTCGAACTTGCAACCGCCCACTTGAATCTGGGGAATGGCCCCGAAGGTTGTATCCTGTTAGAAGGCTTTTTGGAGGACTATCCCGAATCACTCAGGGCCTATCCCCCTTTGTGCGAAATCTACTGGCAAAACGAACAGTTTGATGAGGCACAACAATTGCTCCTGAATTGCCCCGAACCACTGCGCGATTCCCCGGTAATTCATTTACTCATAGGTGAGACGCTGTTCCATACCGGCCAGTATCATCATGCTGAATCCCATTACTTGGGCCACCTTGATTCCCATGGTTGGGACGAGGCGATTGCCCTGGCCCTTGCAAAGACATTCGAAGCGCTTGGGTCAAAGGAGAAGGCACGAAAACAATACTCTGAAATTATGAACAGATGCCAGGGCTGCGGAAACCGGATTGATCCTCTTATCAAACAAAGATACGCTGATATAAGCTTAGAGACAGGAGATCATTCAACAAATATTCTGGAACTCTACCTTGGCCTGGTGCAGGAAATCCCTGAAAATTGCACGGATTATTATCAAAAAATCAGCATGATTTATGAGCTCAATGGAAATGAAAACGAAGCACGTCGATTTATGTCCTTTGCCGAACAATCTCAGCATAAAGACTGAACAGAGGGTATATTTTCTTTGTTAAGAGGAGAAAACCTCTGACCAAACAGTTTCCAAGTAAATTTTGTACGGGTAAGCGAAGACTCCGATCACGCCAGGGCGTGAAAAAAATCAACTTTAGGCATTTTAGGCACTTTAGCTCACTTTAGGCACTTTTCCTGTTCATCCGGGTCAGGAGATATTCCTATGAACAATATGAATGACACGCATCTGAAATCAGTGGGTTACATCTTATGGCTGTTCGGGTTCACCGGTTCGCACCGTTTCTATTTTGGGAAGCCCATATCGGGCACGATTTATTTTTTTACCTTCGGACTTCTCGGTATTGGCTGGGTAATCGATCTTTTCCTTATCCCCTCCCTGGATCGCCAGGCGGACTTGAGGTTCCAGACTGGCAACATCGATTATACCTTTGCATGGGTGCTGCTCACCTTCCTCGGATTTTTTGGCATTCACCGGATGTATATGGACAAGTGGATCACCGGGTTCCTTTACCTCCTGACAGGCGGGGTCTTCGGCCTGGGATATTTATATGATTTCTGGACGCTGAACGACCAGATCACCATGATAAACAGCTCTGAGTAAATGACCGTATTTAGAGAGGCTTTCTCTGGACAACGGTTTTCATCGGCCTGAGTTTCAAGACCTCCCCCACTCTCATGCTTCCGCGGGCCATGAGTTCGAGCATAAAACGGTTCCTCGAATTTTCTGTTCTGAAGATGATTTCATCTACGGCATTTTTTCCAAGATCTTCCAATTATCCTTCAATTGACCATTTTCGGTTCTTTATCATTCAGGGTGAGACCTTTTAACCCGTGAACGACTACATTATTTGTTTTTTGCGACCCGTCTGTAGATTATTTCGAAACCAAACGAAAGTATGACAACAAGGGCAATAAGCCATACTTCGTAACGGTTTTCCGGTTGAGTATAAATCCGGAAAAGCATAGTTATCAGTGCTGAAAAACATAGCAGGGCCCCCAATGCCGAGATCCATGGTCGGCTGTTGGTCTGTCTGGAGAGCTTGATATTCGCAATGTTTACCGCAGCGAAAACCAGCAAGAAACCGGCACTTCCTATGACAGCGATGGCGTGGAGTTCAAGAAAATTGGCGGCAAGTAAGGCAATCACAGATATGGTGATCAACCCGCCGATTCTACGGTGCCAGAATTGCCTTTGGAAGATTTCAGGAAGTTGGCCCTCTTCAGAAATAAAAGACATAATTCGCGACGAACCGTAGAGATCTGCATTGATGGCAGAACCGGTAGCGAGAAGCGCACCGATTGCGATTAGTATAAACCCCGGTTGTCCCATAAAGGTTTTGGCACTGGCTGCCAAAGAATAATCACGGGCACCTTCGATGGCTTCAAAGGAAAGATGTCCCAACGCCACAATAGCAATCAGCAAATAAAGAACCATCGCCAACAGCACTGAGGCATAGTAGGCAATGGGTAAATTGCGCCTTGGTTTTTTTACGTCTCTGGATGCATTTGCGATAAGCTCAAATCCTTCAAAACTGATAAAGATAACCATCCCGCTGGCGATTATATCCAGAGCGGGAACCCAGTTGGACACCGCGAGACGATTCCAGACAATCCCGCCGGAAAGCCCGACTATGATAAAGACCAGCAAGATGGAAAGCTTTATTGCGTTTATGATATTCTCGGATTTCAGCACCAGGCTTGGGCTGAATGCGTTCAGCAACGTTAATATCACGATGATGGCAGTTATGAGAACATGCTTCCAGATGAATTGTGTTTCTGCGGGAAAAAAGGTCACGCCATAAGCGGCAAAGGCGTAAGCATAGATAGCTATAATTATTACGTAACTCAAGCAAAGCAACGCATTGAGTCCTCCTGCGGGAAACCCTTTACCAAAGGCCTTAATCAAGAAGGCAACAGTCCCTCCTTCACTGGGGTATGAGATCGAAAGTTTCACATATGAATAACAGGTAACCAATGCCACAACGCCGGCAATAAGAAACGAAATCGGGGTTGCACCACGTGCCAATGTGGCTGCAAGCCCGAGCACAGCGAAAATACCGCCTCCCACCAACCCGCCTATGCCAATGGAAAGGGCAGAGACAACGCCGATCTTCTCTTCTGCTTCCCGGCCCATATTATTCCTCCAATTACTTGTTTTTCACAATGATTTTGAGCAAACCCGATAAAGCGCCATGGGCTCTCCCATCACATATTCCCCTTCATCTGAACACATGAAGAGGGCAATATTGGCTATATCTTGCGGCATTCCCTTGCGGGGGTAGGGAATGCTCTGGTACATCCGTTCTATTTCTTCATCAGGGTATATACGAGCCAAAAATTCGTTGTGGATATACCCTGGAGCGATGGTGTTTGCGGTTATGTGGTGGGATGCCACTTCAAGGGAGAGGCAGCGCGCAAACGCCATAATTCCCACCTTTGATGATAAGAACTCGCTTTTTCCGAGAAGGAGTTTAGAGGCAATCAACCTTGTGTGTCAAGGGGAAAAAAGTCGCAATATGTTGAGCATCTGAGTTATTCGATACCCGGAATTTTGTTTTAGTTACCGCGAGCAGGGGGGCATATCTTTTTCGAAGCTGAGAATCTGAGTATTCCACCTGCACATTTAGTAATGGGGTGTTGGTTTGGGGGGGGGCGGCATGGCCTTCTCAATATCCGGATGCGTTGTATCACTTGAGGAATCGTAGCAGGCGCGGGAAAAGATCTTGAATGTAAAGTGGTAAATTCACAAAAACAGTTTGGGAAAGTTGCTGCGCCAAAGGCGGCCACCTTAAGAAAAGATAGGAATGTGGTCTTTAAGCAAGTTGATATGTTAGAAGTAAAAACCCTTTTGGGGGAACCCGATGGGAAGAATCCCTCAACTTGTAGGAATTTGGTATTATGCTTCCTTAACAATCTTTTTTAACCCTGCAGGAATCGTTATGGATATACATCAGTAAACAGTTGACAAACCAAGAGGCAAATTGGAAACGTTGGAATTGGTGAATTGTCCATAGAATTGTTGTTGGTATCCAGAAGGTGATGGTGGGTTATGAATGAATCATTTGGAGCAAGCGGTCAATGAAGGTCTTCAGGTATTTCTACATGTTCCTATGGATTTTTGTCATTCCTGTGATAATCGGTGATGGTGTGGCAGCGTCTTGCTAAAAATCCGCCACAACTTCAGTGAACATTGGATCGCAGGCATAGGGGTTTGCTTTTTTTCCGGCGCTGGTAAACACTGGATTTAACCAGCGCCCTTTTTTAGGTAATCGCCTCTATTCTGTCTTCCCGCTTTTAGACGAGCAGCAACCCGAAGAAGGGATTGTCTCCAATTTTTCTTCGGAACCTTCCTCTTTTACTTCCTCGATTTTAACTCCGCAACAACCACTATTCTTGCCAACAAATAAACGTTTAAAAAACCCTTCTTTTTTTTGTGTTTCTGCCATTTTCCTGCCCCCCTTTGAGATATGATTGTTTTAACACATAGCCAAAAAATACATCCCTTCAAGAAACTCCCTTATCTCTCATGCATTTATTGAAAAGTTGTGCATCAGCCAATACTGAAAACAAATCCGGCCGTAACAGCGGTCAGAAAGATCACCCCCACCAGTGCAGCAACAAGTCGCGGACGAAAAATACCGGCCAACAGGCTCATTTCCGGAATAGCCATACCCGCCCCTCCGATAATCAAAGCAATCACAGCCCCGACCCCCATTCCTTTTTGGACAAGGGCCAGGCCGATGGGGATCGCAGTGCTCGCTCGAATGTATAACGGGATTCCGACCACAGCCGCCACCGGAATGGCCAAAGGATTTTGAGGACCTGCGATTTTAACAATTGTGTCTTGCGGGACAAATCCCTTGATGACGGCGCCAATGGCAACACCTATCACAAGATATACAAAAACCCCCCGAAAGCTATCAAACGCCGATCTCAGAGCATTTTTCAGCTTACCCTTAAAAGTAGTAAGTTCGGTATTGTCTTCTGCACCACCAGTAATAATTACGTTCTTGACCTGATTGGCAAACCCCAGTTTTTCAAGTATCAGACCGAATAAAACAGCTGCGGTAAACGTCACCACCGCATAGATGATACCTGCCTTGATTCCAAGTAACACGACCAACATACTCAGTACGATGGGGTTGAGAATCGGCGAAGCCACCACAAAAGACATGACCGCTCCAAATGGGACCTTTGCTTTTAACAACCCAACGGTCATCGGGATGGTGGAACAGGCACAAAATGGGGTCAAACCACCCACCAGGGCACCAAGGATGTTGCCAAACACACCTTTATGCGAAAGCCAGCGCTGCAGTTTCTCGTCAGACACATAGGCTAAAGCAAGTCCGACAAGAGTGCTGATTCCGATAAATAATAACGAAAGCTCGACCATGATGAAAGCGAAAAAATAGAGCGAAGTTTGAAGTGAATTCACGGAAATCTCCCCCTTGCATTTTAGTTGCTGTTATCAACTATTATAAAAAATCAATCTTCCTTTTGAAGGGCGTGCACAAATGACTTGAATGCAGCCCTTATGACCTCCTGCATGGCCGGCTCAATTCTTGACATGATTTTGTTGATGCGATTTTCGTTTTCACGTCTCAGGTCTTTGATAAGCATCATACCTGACGGTGTAAGGCCTATACAGCAAACGCGCCCGTCCTCTGAACTGCGCTTTCGTTCAGCATAGCCTTTTCTCTCAAGCCTGTCTACGATACGGGTTGCCCCGCTCTTGGTAACCCCCAGATTTTGTGCGATCCCCTGCATTGAACACTGGTTTTGGTCTGAAGCCAGGCAAAGTGTCCGGTATTCCGGTTGGGATAAATCACCGCAGCACTCTCCTTTGAGACCACGGGCCCCGAAGTTCCAGGTAATTTCACTTATAAGGGCTGAAAGATCCTTTGTCGGGTCCGTCTCCATTACCATTTCCCCTTAGATAATTGATTGATTACGTCAATCAAATATAAATGCCATCTATATATTTGTCAAGGGGGTAGCCAAGAAACTTTTAGGCCGCATATTCAAAATCCTGAGACTGATTTCAGGCATTTTTCCGGCTTATCCACTTCCGGCATGTTTATCCGGGTTAAGAGAATCGTATTTTGTCATTGGCTCGTATTTCTTGCTTCGGATTGAATTGACCTGTCTCAACCCCTGCTCCAGGCAAACAGCGGACGTATGGTAAGTCCTGTTCTGGAGTTCAACGTATTGTAATATTTCATTGAATCTTGACTTCCATTAGTTAATTGGTTTAATTTTACATAAATATTGACATGTTTCCCTCTGTGCCCCTGAGCCTCTGTGGCAACAAAAAAAGTGCCCATGGGTGATGAAACGTCTTGAAAACGAAGCAAAAACTTCGATATTCATATTTGGTGTCTGAATGAAAACTAAGATTTCTTTTCGCATTATTATCGGTTGCACTCATATTCCCTCAGGCGTGACTAAACTATTTGACGGGATCTGGACCTAAAAAGGAGCGGGTAAGATGAATAATCGTCAGATCATTTTCCGACTATCTGGTTCAACGCAGACCAGCCTATCCACCCCTGCCCTGATCTTCATCCTTTATCTTTGCTTCAATGCCCTCTTGCCCTTCTATTCCCCTTCCCTATCCCGGGCTGAGGATAGGGGGGAAGTCATTGACGATTCCGGTAACCAGTCTTCTTCCCGGCTCTGGTGGGGAGATCTAAACTTGGACTAAGCGGTTGCCAGGCTTTCAGAAACCCTGGCCGAACAGGGAAAGCTTAAAGACCAGCCCGTGCTGATAAGCTCCCATGACCTTTATGATGCAAAAACAGGTCCAAGCCTCTTCAGATACAATGCCAGGTGGTTTGGGCCATAAAAAGGGAAAGCAGTCTACCTAATCAGCCGCCGGGGATGGGTGTAAAATTTACAAAGATTTCCAAGAATGATCACCAGATCTTGAAACAATTTCTTGCAGATGCTATAAGGGAAGAAGCGGGGGGCCGTTAAAGCGGGGAGGGAGAAATAAACACCGAATTTGTCCGGGTCAGGAGGTTTCAAATTATGAGAGCATGTATGAGAGGCTGTATCCTTCTTATTTTATCTCTTGTCGTTGCTGTACTCGTTGCCGGGAATGGTACGTCCCTGGCCGAAGAGGAAACGATCGGTTACGTAAGAAAAGTCGAAAGGCCGGCATTCGTTGTCAGACACGGATCGCGCAAACCTGCTGACATCGGTCATTCCGTATTTATGAACGACCTCCTGACAACAGGTGATACTGGAGCCATGGGAATTACCTTTAAGGACAATACTATGATTTCCATCGGGCCCGATACCGAGTTTGTCGTGGACGAATTTGTGTATCAACCGAGAAAAAATGACCTTTCGTTTGGTTCCAAAATGATGCGTGGAACCTTGCATTTTGTCTCCGGAACGATCGCCAAACTTTCACCTGAGTCTGTATCGGTCAAAACACCGGTTGGAACCATCGGGATTCGTGGAACACGGTTTCTCATTAAGATTGAGGAGGATCGACAATGAAACGCAGGGATAGAAACCTGATTATGGTCTGCATGACATGCCTGATCCTTCTGGCGGGATGCGGAGGCCTGCCGAAAAACTACGTGGTCTTACTTGAAAATCCGGACGGGACTACCGGAGAGGTGACCCTTTCGAACCCGTCGGGAAAACAGGTCCTTAATCAGCCCAATTTTGCAACAGGCATGGACAGCAAAAAAGAGCCGCCAAGTAAACCTTTCGTAATGGAAAGCCAGAAGACCCAGGAAGTATTCGGAAAAGCGCTCAGGGCAACACCGGAAGCGCCTATCTCATTCACCCTCTACTTCAAGCTTGATAAAACAGAATTAACACCGGCTTCAAAAAAGGAAATCCCTGAAATTATTTCGGCTATCTCGCTGCGTAAGGCCCCGAACATATCGATCATCGGGCACTCAGACCGTGCAGGCGTTGAAAAGTATAACCACCGGCTTGCCCTGAGACGAGCAAAGGCCATACGGAACATCCTTATAAAGGAGCACATTGATCCAGGTACGATTGAATTGACCTCCCATGGCGAAAACAACCCGTTAGTTGAAACAGCTGACGGTGTCAGGGAGCCCAGGAATCGCCGCGTCCAGGTTATTGTTCGTTGAGACCAGCTTCATTTTGCTGTTTTTTGAACTCATATCCCTAACCCAGATAAACCGGAAAAGTGCCTAAAACGCCTAAAGCTGGTGTCTATTTTTCATTCGATGTTGGATGTTTTTTAAATCCAAAATCCGAAATCCGCAATCCGAAATCGTGTCTAAATCACCCCTTTGCATGATTCAGACACCAACGAAAGGGTCATTTTTCGCTCAGAATAACGGTCACCCCGGTTTCGCCGCAATCTAAGCGTTTCAAATGGAAACCGATTAGAGGGTTATCATAAGAAGTCTTCGCAAGGGCGGCAAAGGCATCTCGGGCTCCCGAATCATCATTCTCCAACAGGCTAAAAGCCTCCATATATGAGGCATTAGCAGGAGTTCCGGCCTCCTCTGCTGAAAGAGGCTCAAACACTTCTATACCCTGGGACTTCCCCTTCAGCACAAGCTTGCCCACTGGCCTGCCGATAAAACCCGGACATCTCTCTGCAGTTGCCTTGCTGATACAGACAAGGGTACCGAGATGTTTGTTAACGGTTTCCAGGCGGGCAGCAGTATTAATGGCATCCCCAAGTGCCCGGTAGTCCAGCATGCTCTTGCCGCCAAAATTCCCAATCAGAACGACACCAGTGTGAACACCAATTCGAGTCATCCCGAAATCAATTCCTTCAGCCTGCCTGGCCTCTGCAAAATCACGCGCAAAGATATCCATCTCCAAGGCACAGGCGACCGCCCGGGCAGGATGATCCAACTGCTTAACGGGCGCAGAGAACGTCACACAAACGGCGTCACCCACAATTTTTTCTAACGTTCCGTCATGACGAAAAGCTATCTTGATCATTTCGTCAAGATAAGTATTCAGCAGGGCTACGAGATCCAATGGATCGGACTTTTCCATTAATGTGGTGAAGCCTGCCAGATCGGTGTGCACAAATGAGCACTCTCGTTTCTCCCCACCAAGCTCCAGTTGTCCCGGATTATCCATGAGATGTTGTACCAGATTAGGAGAAACATAGGAGGAAAAAGCCTTTCGGACCCAGCGCCGCTCGTGCTCAGTCAATAGATGTCGCGGGATTGACCAGGCTAAAAACATGACTCCAAAGGCCAGAGAAGGAAAAAGGGGGTCAAAAGAGAGTCTGGCCTCTACAAATGCGTACCACGATGCCAGGAAAGTCATGCCGAGGACTGCAATACCTATGGCGGCCGACCACAGGATGCTCACCCTTGAAGCCATGGTTACGAGGCTGCCCCACATCACAATCAGGTACAGGATCGTAGCCGCCTTTGCCCAATCAGGACGGGTCAAATAGGTTTTCTGGATCAGCTGTTCAACAAGCTGTGCATGAACCTCGACTCCTGGAATGACACGACCCAGAGGACTGAACCGGAGATCCTGAAGACCTTTGGCCGAGGTACCCACTATGACTATGTGACCTGCCAGCAGCTCAGCCTCCACATCCTCTTCAAAGACCTTCCATGCCGGGACGTATCGCTCGGGCAGGGACTTGGAGAAATGGAGCCAGATCTCACCCCTGGCATCGGTTTCAAGCGAGAGGTTGCCGATACGGACACCGACTATTCCTGTATGGCCGCCAAACCGACCTTCCCCGCTGGCGCCTGAGGACTTGACTATAAAATTCTTCGCCCCCTGAGCAACACGTAATGCCTCTGCAGCGAGTGACGGATGGAGATCGTCATTGATTCTCAGCAAAAGAGGGACATGCCGAATAACCCCGTCACGATCAGGTATAAAGTTGAAAGATCCATTTCCGTCAGCAATGGCCTCAAAGGCAGACAGAGTAGTTACCGCGCCCCCGAATACGGGCAGAAACTGCCTTGGGTCATCTCCGGCAATGATAAAACGTGTCTTGAGAGCAGGAAGCCGGTCCGATGAGGCTTCCGACTCCACAGAAAACCCTGTCACCACTGACCCCTTGCCAATGGCAGACGCAAAGAGCTGATCATGGTCCGGCAATCTCTTCACCATATCAGCGACTCCCTGATCATCAGGCCAATGGCGGGCAAGAGCGGCAGGTGAGGTTCTATCAGGCTCTGCTAAAAGCATATCAAACACAATGGCTGCCGGCCCCAATGCCCTGAGATTGTCAACAAGCACAGCCATCCTGCTTCTCGGCCAGGGCCATTGGCCATGTTTTTCCAGGCTCTTCTCATCAATATCAATAATCCGAACCGGGGCCTTCTGGTACTCCCTGGGTCTCCACTGCTGAAAAGTGTCAAAGGACGCATTCCGGAGACCCGACACAAAAGGCGGCTCCATGATTACGGCTACAATCGCCCCGATCAGGACAGCAAGGGACAAATAAAAGGGTAATGAACGCATTCCATCCTCTGAGGGCTCACTCAGAAATAATTTTACATTTTCACATCTCAGCTTCAGGCCATCTTCGGTTACTGTTCAATCGCAAAGTCCTCGAAATAGCTCGCTATTACTGTGGCTTTACTCAATCGCATCAACCAAATCTGATCCAAATCTGAGCGTCAACTCTGCCAAGTTATTTATGAGCGAGCCCTAACCTTCAATCTCTTGCCTATCAGCGACATAATTAAAGGTCAAGGGTACCATAACAGTGATATTGATTTCTGCTCCTGATTCCAAACTGCAGATCATCAATCAGATGCAACGATTTCAACCCTCCGGTTGATCTGCTTGTTTGCGACCGAGGTGTTCGTTTTAAGGGGCATGCTTTCTCCATAGCCGTAGACATTCAACTGGTTTGGGGCAACAGATTGGTTGATGATCAGATAATGTTTGACTGCTAAGGCGCGATTCATACTCAACCGCAGATTGTAGTCCTCGGCCCCGTCTGAATCTGTGTGACCGTTTAGAAATACGGCCTTGGCCTTCAGACGGGGATCATTCAGGGCCTTGGCCAGTTCGTTCAGGAGAGAGAAAGAATCAGGCCGGATGGCATAGGAATTCACATCAAACTCGATTTTCAGGTTAATAAACCGGCCGGTCCTTTTCTCCGGGGCAACAACGGTTTCCCACACTTCCTGGTCCTTGTCTTTCCGCATGACCCTGATTGCCCGGTTCACAGGCACCTTATCGGGTTCAAGGGCGCTCCTCCATTTACCTGTACCGATCCCCCTTGTTTTCATCCCTTTTTCAGGGCCTGTCAGCTTCTCTATGATCCCCTCTGAGGTTGTTTCAAAGTTATAATCCCCGGCCAGAGAGACGTTCCAACAGAAAAACATCACCCCCGCTGTCAGTAAAATTATCCTTGTCATTATGGCTTCCTTTCTTTTACTCAAACCCGCTGCCGGGGTTTTCCTCTTTTTTGCTTTCTTCCTGCAAGGAAGTTTCATTCGCAATTTCGCGCGCCAGGGCCGAGGCAGCCTCCGGAAGGAATGTTCTTGCAGACCCTTTCCCCTGCACTGTAATACTCAATACCGGTAAAGACCGCGTCTTTTTGCCACCTCCGAACGTGAGCCCATTTACGGCCACAGTCATCAGGGTGGTAAGGGCGCCTTCTTTATCGGGTGGCATTTCGCTTATGTTCCGAATGACGACCTGCCCGGTTATGTTGATGATGTGTGTATTAGCTCCGGTTTTCTTTATTAAGAGGCTTTCAAGCTTTTCTGTGGTCAACTGAGCCAGAGACGAAGAAATACCGGGTTTTCCAGATAATGAAATCTTTATTTTGGGTCCCGTTACAGACACGGGATCGATCAAAGGTGTCGTATCTTTGCCATTATTTTCGACGGGAATCTTTTCATCAATAACTACTTCAGGGAGTTCCACTTGAGGCAAATTGCTCCCTGGCGGCGATACTTCGCCCCCAAAAGGAGGCCAGCCGTGTATCCTGGTTACCAAAAATGCAGCGAAGCACACCAGGCCCAAAATCAGGGCATTTTTGAGTAAAGGGTTTTTGGCTCTCACGGGCGGAGGGCCTTTTTTGGGTTGAGACGTTGGGAGATCGAACAGAAGACCGAGGGCTTCGGCCACACTCGACACAGGCTGAAGCCTGAGGCCTTTTCCCTCAAGCGATGTTCGCAGTTCATCCGGAATTTCCCGGTCGTTATCCTTTGGATAAAATACCCAGCCATTTTCAGGCACTAACCTGCCGGCGGCCTCCATTTTGGCCTCGATCCCCTTTACCGGTCCCACAGGCCCGCCGCCATGACCGCTCTTGACCTCGCCCGTGGCTGCAACCGGACCGGGATCCTGGTCATGTACCCTTTTAGCTAAGGCAATGGCAAAGGCCAGCCCCCCGCTCTCTCCCATGACCTTACGGCCGCCAGGGAGTCCCTGGAGATCATATCCGACCACCACCGGGTCAATTCCCGCACCGTGCTCACGCATCACGTTGTACACCGTCTCGGCTGCCCGACGGGCAGAGCCTGTAAAGTCACCCTCACACTCTGTGACCACATAGGCGTCGATAGGACGGGTCTTGTCCCTGGAAGGGGAGTAGAGTGACAGGTCAACCACTACCCCGCTCCCGCTTTCAAAGAGCATCCAGGTCGTTGAACGATCTGTCTGGTCGGCAAGTGCTGGCATGGCCCTCCGGGATTGATTATTGATTATTGTCTATTGAAAAGCGCCTAACGAATTTCACAAGGTAAACAATCCAAAATCCAAACTCTAAAATCCAAACGCGAAACCCTATTCCTTTTTCCCATCTACAACCAGAGTCCATGTGGTCAGGTCGATTTCTGATAGTTTCTCACAGATTCGGGCTAATCGGCCATGACGCAGCCTTCCTTCCAAAATCACAAGGCCGTTGCGGTCACGAACCGTGACATACCTTCCCTCAACAGCCATGTCTCCATCGGCAACCGCCTCTAAGGTGACCATTCCTTTTTCAAGATTATCTAATTGGGGAAGCAGCCCGAAAATGAATCTCCCGCAACTGCTCCGGATACTTATAGGCTCCTCTGGTTTAGCAGTGGCGGCCGCTTCCCGCATGCCATAGGCCATGACAGGGGTCGTCTCTCCTTCACCTGCTTCAGGCCTGTCCAGTTCATCCACCGCTGTGAGGGCATTACACCAGGAGGCCCATTTTTCAAGACAAATGGGACAGAGATAGAGATGATTTAAGGCCTTGTCATCCGCATTTTCAATCCCCCCGGGGCCTGCCATACTGTAAAGGTCTTCCATGTCAAGGTGGACATCCGCTCCGCGGTCCCCCTCGGTGCGGACCGGATAGACTTCCTTCCAGGTTTGGAGGGAAGATGCCAATTCATTTTCTGTGTTCATGTTTTCACCCTGTTTTGGCGTTTTTTTTCTTTAAGTGCTTTCGTCCGTTGTTCCTCAATTCTGCCACTAACTACGGACTACTGCCCACTGACAACTGACAATTCAGTCCATTGACCAGCCGTGGTTTTCCATACATATCTTCATCATTTTTTCCACCCTCTTTTGCCACTGCCTTACGTTTTCAAGAGAGCAGCCCAATGTCTCGGCAACCTCCCTCAACTTCAACCCCTCAAGCACTCTCGATACAATTACCAGACGGTCCTGAGGGGAGGGCAATGCCTCGAGGCATCTGTTCACCAAGGCTGCCATTTCCTTCCTGAGGGCGGCGGTTTCCGGGTCGTCATCATCACCTGTCAAGACCACACCCCTGAATTTCAGCCCTTCTTCCCTATCTCCTTGATCAGCATCCACGGGCATCAGGGATGGAGTCATGCCTGAAACCCTGTGAACTTCTTCGACAGACCACTGCAATCTGCCGGCGAGCATTTCAGCATCGGCCTTCACGCCATTCCGCAGGAAATCCATTCTTGCTTCCTTCAATTCCTTCACCTTTTTCTGACGCGCCTGCGGAAGCCTGATCATAGGCTGTTTTCTGAACTGATCCAGCATGGCACCTCTTACGCGATAGGCGGCAAATGCCAGCCACGGTACCCTTTTTGACCTGTCGTATTTCTGCTTGGCCTCGAGAAGCCCGATGATCCCGTAATGATAAAGATCATCCTTTGAGATTTCGCCCGCCTCGCCTGCCGGACAGTACAGGCTGTAGACCTCGGAGGCGACTCCCCGGACTAAAGAGGTCTCTTTCGGGGTAATCATCACGTGAACTTTGTCCATAACACCTGGCCTTCATATTGAATATCGAAGACTATTTGTAAATTTCAAGGATTTTGTAGGTGGTCCGTGGTTCGTAGTCTGTTGTCCATTGTTTTTCAATTATACCACTGACTGCCAACTACGGTCAATTCATTTGGGTACAGCTCCTCTCATCTCCAGAAGAAATGCCAAAACTTCAGACAGGATTACAGGATTTACTCGACTCCAAAAAAAAGGAGTTAATGCAGATTCGACCTATCCTGTAATCCTGTCTAAAAGTACAAGTTTGGGGAGAAGAGCGTAAGCATCCAATTCATTTTTCTTGAAAACAGGAAATTCCCTTCGATAGGGAATAGTGAAGGGCACAACGCGTACAGGGGGAACCGAATAATTTAATCGCAAAGGCAAAAGGAGGTGGATTATGACCATTCGTAAACAGACAATCAGGGGGCTGTTGATCATATTATCATTATTAATGATAGGCGCTTCAGGTTGTGTCTGGGCCAGAAGGCGGTCGTGGTTGGTGCTGGACCAACCTGTGACGAGGCGCTCTCCACAGGCTCCAGGGATTTTCAGATGATGAATTAGCTGTGTTTCTCGACAGTAACTCTCTGGCGGAAGACCGCAAATCCGAGTGCTGGATACCAATAATGGAGGCATTCCTCAACGAAAACCGCGAGATACCTCACCGGCACCTGGCTGAAGCTGTCAAAACCTTTAACAAACGGCGTTACGAAGCGCTTTTTCACAAAGCCGTATACCGGTACCTGTCTGATGTTGCCAGAGGGAAAGCGACCTATACCCTGGAGGACCGTTTACTACTTGAAAGCTATTGCAGTTTTCTCATCAACAGTGCCGGGAGCGCCCATGACAAGAATCTTGGGCAGGCACAGGTGTTGTGCCGTAAGCTTGACAAGGAGCTGTATCGGAAGTTTTTTCAGTAAAGATTTTGTCAGTGGTCAGTGGTCAGTTGTCAGTTGTCAGAGCAATCAGGTAATGTTTACCCCAAAAAATTGAGCAGGAGGAGATTAAAATGAAAACAATAACCATGATATTTGACCGGTGCTTAACGATTCTCGGGTGCGGGCTGATCATGATCGTCTTGGCCCTCGCCCCCGTTTCTTATGCCACAGCCTACTCGGAAACGAAGAGTGGGGACAGGGCGGTGGAGATCGCAAAAAGGGCACGGGACCGGGTGGAGCGTAACGGCAAGAGGTTGAAGGCCTCGTCCCATAGCCTTTTCAAAGAATTCGCAGAACGGACAGTGGAGTTACAGAAGCTCATCGAGACCCGTCAAAGGTTAGACAGGGCCGGTTTTCTCGCAAAAGACGACCCCGAGGGTGATGTGCGGCGTGCCCACATCAACGCAAAGATCCTCACCGAGGTGGGTGAGCTAAAGAAGACTACAGACAAACATCTCGCAAGCCTTCTGAGCTCTCTCCAGAGCTTTGATGATGCCGTCACCGGTTCTCTGGTTGACTGCCAGGCTACGCGATCCATCAACAGTAACTATGAGCTTACTTTAGATCAGTATCTGAAACAGGAGAAAACCCACTACCAACAGGCGGCCGAGGACGCCCAGGCGGCTTTGACTGAGTATCAGGACACAGACGACCCGAAACTGAAGGCCAGGTTTCTCAAGAGATATAACAGGGCCAAAAAAAGGCTTATGCGAATCGGCCAGAGGCGTCAGCTTTACCAGGCCCGGATAAAGGTAGCAGAAATGAACCAGAAGATCAGCGGGATCATAAGGGAAAAGATCAGAGAGGAGGGGAGTGATATCTCATCAAGATTCAGACAGGTGATGGCAGATCTCTACAACACCTACTCAAAGATCATTCCCATCGCAGAGGTGGGCGGCACAGGAACACCGGAGAGCCTGGCAAACCTCGGGTTTAATAATATTGAGGAACTCCGGGCGACGCTGCTGTCCTTGACTACCCTGATCTCGCCAGTCCTGCCAGGACATCGTTTACCATATCGTCAAGCACCACACCGAGCTTGCCAATGGCGCCGTCAACGATATCAAGCGTCTCCCGGAGTTCCTCAATATTATTAAACCCGAGGTTTGCCAGGATCTCCGGTGTTCCTGTGCCGCCCACCTCTGCTATGGGAATGATCTTTGAGTAGGTGTTGTA
>PVMK01124342.1_pt1 | contig 26939 bp, 40 predicted proteins | sample 1853481 | NCBI WGS metagenome assembly PVMK01 (sample SAMN08533507, study PRJNA380276) | Marine sediment metagenome, whole genome shotgun sequencing project. | reverse complement strand
TAATGTAGAATTGCCCTCCTGTAAGCAGAGTTTTTTCATCACTGGTGTTTTTTGCAGTTATTCCAATCATTACAAACGTGTTTTCAGGTCTAATTTCCTCACTTCCATCATGTGTTCCCTCAAATGTAATGACATATTCTACTGGTCCAACAGTAAATGTCTCTCCTGCAACTGATTCAATGTAATTTGTTTGATACAGTGTGTATGTGTACATTCCAGCAGCCATTGTAGCTACTATGAATCCTATTACAATCATAGCGCCAATTTTTACCATGAAAACTTTGAATTATTTTGGTATATAGTTGAAACGAAAAATAGGACAAAAGTTCAGACCTTATGCATCGCACAAGTGGGGCATGGTCTGAACTCTGATGATATTGCGATCTAAAATATGATAAAATTCGTGGAAATTTGACTAAAAATCTGCTACCATTTTGGAAAAATACTGCGATCAGATGTTTTGTAATTATTTTGTACATACACAGCGTTATCTTTACAAATATCCTAGTAATTGCGATCAAGCCTTGAGATGTTTTAGTCATTGTTCTCCCTCTTGAGGTTGGGTCTTTTTTCTTACAAAGTATCGTTTTGTAGTGTAACAGAATAATGATACAGAAAAAATATGATATTAGGAAGAACTTAAATTTCCCTAATTTGGGAATTGCGTCAATGACTAAAACAAAACCAATTGTAGCAATCTCCTTAGCTGGAGTTTTTGCTATTGGAATGTTATTTTCACCAGTATTTGCCGGAGGACATCTACCATTGACTATTGAAAAATACGAGTTAGAATGGGATGAATTCAAGGTAAAAAAAGTGAAAATAACTGTTGATGACAAGATCCCTGATGATGGATCAGCATTTGGTTATGGCGCAATACTCAAGAGTGGTGATGCTTTACTAACAACAACACATCCAGGTGTTGAGGATAGTGAAGATCAACTAGGAGATCCATTTAATCCAGTGTGGCACAATCATGTTGTTGCCCTTACAGGTGGAGAAGATGATACTCATCCATGTGGAATAGACAATGTCGATGGCGCATATACTGAAATCTTAGACTTGACATGGGCATCCCCAGGTGAAGCCAAAGTAAAGAAAGACAAAGCTGAAATCAAAAATGCACCAATGGGTCCATATGTTGGACAACTTGCAGGTACACCACTATCTATAACTGCACCAGAAAATATTGTTGCATCATTTACTCTTAGACCTGTAAATGATGATGGTGAAACTAGTTTAGATTGGACACATGTTTGTGTTGAGAATCTCACCACTGTCTTTGATGAACTTCCAACCTGGAAAATTAAAGGCGAACTTTAAAACATCAACCATTTCTTTTTTATTTTTTATTTAATTTAGAGGGGTTTAGCTTTCACGCACAACAATAAAAGATCATACAAGTCTAGCTGAGCTAGCTTGGTGGTTTGATGGTTGCATTTCATATCTACGCACAAGTGTTCATCCCCCCCTGAAAATGCCTAGTTTTAAAAAAATGACATTGTGCCTTAATGAACCAAATTTCAATGGGGGTTTAACATCTAGGTGTGATTTTGAAAAATTAGTTAATGTGACAAATTGTCTAACATTGGAGTAACCCAATCCATAATTTGAGAAAACAAATTTGATGAGAATGATTGAAACTTTTCAAATGTGTTGTTTACAGGTTCAAATGATTCATTTATGGCAGTTTCATTAATCTGAAAAATCGTATCATTCACATCATATTATGGTTGAAATGTGATTTTACTATCAGTATGTGACTTTTTAGACATACAGTATTGTAAAATAAGGGGGGTTTTTTAACAAAAAATGGCGCTAATTATGCATACTTTAACCCAACATAACTGACGACATCAATTTGTCTACTAAATCCATTGTACCTGAAATCATTTGATCTGCCACATTTGATGCAGATTCTATAATTGAATCCATATTGAGCATATCCATTAATCCCATGAATTTCTATAGAAAAATTTTGTATTAACCCCTTGCATGTTAATTAAAAATACATACATCACAAGTGTGATATTTAATAAAAATGGGAATTTACCCATTGAAATGACTGTCTTGAAGCTACTCTCTTTCTATCTTGATGGTAATTTTGCCTTTTTTAGCAGAATTTACTACTTTGAGAGCTTTATTCATAACTCCTGTACCAAATCTTGACAGCTCTGCTGAAGAAATGGTTAATTCTCTTGGTTTTGTTGTTTTTGTTTTCATAATTTAGAATACAGATTTTTGGATATAAGGTCCACGAAGAACTGATAAATCGTCTATTTTTTAGAATGTTTTCATCAAAAATCTCGCAGTTTTTTCATGCATTTCGGAAACTCTATCCATTGCATCAAAAATTGTTTGTTGATTGATGTTTTCCTTGTCATCTAATACAAAATAAACTCCAATCTTTTGTTTTCCATCCTCTGTGATAATTTTACTAATGGCGTAAATTGAATTGCAAAAATCTGATACTTTTTTTGCAAATCTTTCTTTTTCTTCCTCATTAAATCCCAAATACCTTGCAATTTGGTTATTTTTCATAATTGCTTTTGCTCCTAATACTATCACTCCTGATTGTGCTTTTGGTTCAAATATTTCCACAGGAATTCCATATTGACCTGCGTGTTTTACTAGAATTTGAAAAGAGTTTTCTGGATTTTTTATCTCTTCAAAAGACAAACCTTCATGAATTAACCATCTTTCAACATTATCTCGCATTCTAGATGCACTCATGATAAAATATCACAAACTAGTTCTATATGACTCTAAATTCAAATGACTAACAGTCACTATTTACTATATTTCAAAATTCGAATTTAGAAATATTAAAAATCTCTGCCTGCGAACATCTTAGATTCTAGATGTTTACATTAAAGCCAGGATCCAAAATATCTGTTGGTTCAAGAATGAATCCAAGAACAATTCCTAAAATTCCAAGAATAATGCCTGTATATAGAAATAATTTTGCTCTAGGATGATTGTCTTTTCTTAAGATAAAATATGATATGATTCCACCGATAAATCCAAAACCTACAGTAATTGAAATACATATGCAAGTTTTACCTTTAACAGGATCATCATTTCTCAATGCAAAATATGCGATTAGTCCACCAATCACTCCGGCAAGAATTGGTGCAAGATACCACCAGTTACTTCTTGATTTTTCTGGATATGACATGATTCTTCACAATTATTTTGCAGTTACTGTTTTTTTATGTAACTGTGTGATCTCTACCTCTACTGTTTCTAATGGATCTTCCACCTGGTTACGTCTAATTGAGAACATTTTTGGTTTTTCAAAGTCATCTGTACAATCAGGACATGCATAAACTAGTACTCTGTGTTCATTTGGTGCCTTTGGATTTGATAATCTGGGATAATACACTAATCTTGCACCACAATCAACACAATATCTGTTGGCCCTTCTAGTTCTGACCAATGTAAACCCCCTGCATTATTCTAGATATGCGATCATCTATTAGATCTATATTGTCTAATAGAGTAAACCAATTACTATCAACCGATCAATATTTCAAAATTCGAGTTTAGAAACATAATTTTTACTATCTCAGAATTTATTACAAGTGTACTAAAAGAATATTTCTAAATTCGAGTTTAGAAACAATAGGCGCCGCCCACCAGACTTGAACTGGCGACCATCCGATTAACAGTCGGACGCTCTACCACGCTGAGCTAGGGCGGCAACACGTTTGTACCTTGGTAAAAGTGATTTAATTCTTACGACTATCCACATTAGACTAAAGTCTAATTATCTCTCAGTTAAATTTAGAAAAAAATTCTTTGATTTCATTTGAATGGTTTTCAACTAATTTTATAATTTCTAGATGTTCATCAGCTGTTGGTTCTCTGTGATGAACAATTTGAAATGCACTAAGTGCAGAACCAACCATTTCTCCAACAAAAAATCCACATAAAAAATCACCAATACTTGCACAGTCCCATATTTCTCCAACTCTGGGCGATGCTCCTGATGTTTTGTATAATTCTAATGTTTGTTCAATCAAGTCTGTTGTTTGTTTTGTAAATTCAGGATCAAGGGTCATAAGAAAAACTAGAAATCTTATTTTTCTATACCTTTTTTCTTATCATAGACATAGATGCCATCTAAGAAAACTCTGTGGTCTTTATTTTTTACTTTAGTTTTTTGCTCAATGTTTGCTGCAGTTTGAGTAATGTCTGTCCAGACTTCACCTGTAAGAATTACATCTTCGCCTTTTGGAATTACTTTGGTGTTGCCCACAATTTTTGTAATTCTTGGTGCACGTTCACCTTGAAAGTTTTCAATTGAAATTTTCTTTCCATCTACTTTTACTGTAACTGGAAAGTGTGCAAAGACAATCTTCATCTTAATTGTATATCCTTTTACTAGGCCTTCACAAATATTTCTAATAATTGATCTTGAAGTATGTAAAATTGAATAATCTTTTTTTCTAAAACCTGGTGCCTTTAAGAGAACTTTACCATCTACAATCTCTATGTTTACTGGAATACTACGAAAACTCTTGAAAGTTTTACCTAACGGTCCTATGAATTCCAACATATCTTTATTTTGTGTAATTTTAACTCCTTCTGGAATAATTACCTCTGTTTGAAATTTTTCAATTTGCTCAGTAGACATATCCTATCAAAAATCCTCCAATTCCTTTTTGTACTGCTTCATGATGAGACATTACCCCTTGATTAGTAGTAACTAGAAGCATTCCTCTATTGTATGCCGGCAAGTATTGTTGCTCCCAACTGTTAAATTCACTGTTTTTTACTTTGAATCTTGGAGAAATTGCTCCACATTTTGTTATTTTTGCTAATAGATTGATTTTGAATTTTCCACCTCTTTTATCATCAATATGTTCAAACTCTCCAACATATCCCTCTTTTTGAAGAGTCTTTAGAACTTCAATACCTAGCTTTGAAGTTGGAAGAATTGTACATTCAATATTTCTTCTTGCTTCATTATTGTATAATGTTACAAATAGATTTGCTAAAACGTTAGTTGCGGGCATAATATCACATATTTTTCCTGAATCCTAAAGATACTGCTACTTCTCTGAAGCATCGTCTGCATAGCATTAAATCATATTTTTGTATAACTGCTGTATAATCTCCACATCTTTTACACCATCTTGAACCTCTACCAAAGTCATGTTTTTTTCTTCCAGTAAATTCGTATGATCTATCTTTTGGCATTATTCTATCGTCACTCCATATTCTTTTACTAGATAATCCTTTGCTTCTTGACTTGTAATGATATGATGTTTTCCAAGACTTGCTTTGTGTTTACTTCTGTTTCTAATTCCGTAACCTGGTCTAGATAATGTAATTGAAATTCCAAGACCTAAAATTCCAATTTGTGGTTCGTATTTTACACCTGGGATATCTATGTGTTCATTAATTCCAAATGATAAGTTTCCAAAGTTATCAAAGGATTTACCCTTAACGATGTCCCCTTTAGCTTCTAATAGTCTTTTTAGCAATGCTTTAGCATCTTCACCACGAACTGTTACTGATACTCCTATTGGTTCTCCCTTTTCTAATTCCCCAATCTCTTTGTGTTTCTTTTGCAGCGCGTTCACATGGTTTTTTTCCTGAAATTTGATTAAGTGCTCTTTTTGCAATTTCGATTATATCTCCTGACTTGCCTAGTCCCATGTTTAGAACTACTTTCTCAAGAGATATTTTTTTCATTGAAGATTCTGTTGTTTGAGACATATGATCACTTTATTTGAATTATTGGCTCCTCTTTTCCTATTACCATTATGATGTCAGCTGGAATCTCAATCTTTCTATCACCTAAGGTAAGAACTATTCTTTTTGGAAGAATGAATGTTCCTTCTACTATAGTTTCAATTTTACCTATTTGTCCTGTATTAGTTCCACGTGTTACCAAACATTGGCAACCTGCTTCTAATTTGATTACTTCAAGAATTTTTTGATCTGGTGTTTGTATCAAACAAGTATCTCCAACATTTACTTTGGTATCTGAAATCGTTGAACGTCCATCATGGAATCCTATTTGCGTTTTTCCTTTATTGATTGTAGTCTTGCTAACTACTCTAACAAGTTTTTTTGATTTTTCTGATTCGTTAATCTTAATTGGTTTTAGTAGTTTTTCTTCTGATGGAACTAGACGATAAATACCTGGACCATTTTCCAATTCTACTACATCCATTAATCCAATTGCATGATGAAGTGATTTTCTTACAACTCCATCAATTTTTACTTTACCTGAATATATTGCAGTTTTTGCTTCTCTAAGAGTTGTTACAAGTTTTAGCGTGTCTCTTAGAAATACTGCAGTAGGTATGGACTGACTCTTTTTGTGTGGACCTGGTTTTACTGTAATTACAAATCTCTTACTCTTTCTGACAATTCCCCAGAATTGTGGAGCCATTTGACGCTTGAGTTTCTTACTTCCTGCAATGCTTACCATTAATTATCATCTTCCTTTTTTTTGGGTTTTTCTACCTCTTTTGTTTCTTTAGGAACTTCTTTTGTTTCTTTAGGAACTTCTTTAACTGATTCTTCTATTACTGGTGTTTTCTTAGGCTGCTTTTTTGGGTCTTTTCCTTCAATCTTTGCCATCCTCCATTTATCTTCAGAATTAAGTGAAGTTACTAGAAGATTTGATGTGTGAATATAAACGTCAAATTTGTCTCCTTTTGTTTTTTCTTTTTTTATTCCTTCAATGGCTACAGTACTTTTTTGTGTAGATACTTTTGAAATTTTACCATCAACTCCTTTGTATTCTCCTCTAACAATTTTTACATTATCTCCTTCAACAACACGAATACTTCTCTTTCCATATTTTTTGTGCAGATCTTTTGATAATGCACTTCCAAGCTGTTTACTTCTTGTTTGGTATGTTGCAAGATAAATCATCTTGTTGCGCATTTTAGTTGGTTTCATTTTCTTATACCACCATTGATGCCAAGTTAGCTACTCTTGGCCATTTTTCTGAAGCTTCTGCTGCAACTGGTCCTTTGATGTCTGTTCCTCTTGTTTCCCCTTCTGGAGTAATTAGAACTGCTGCATTATCTTCAAAACAAACTCTAACACCATTTAATCTACGAACTGCATATTTTTGTCTGACAATTACTGCACCATGTACTTGTTTTCTTAATTCTGCTGGTCCTTTCTTTACTACTACATTGCAAAAGTCTCCTACTGCTGCTGCAGGAAGTCTTGATGCTCTAGTTTTATGTCTTGGAACATTGATTATTTCTAAAATTTTAGCACCAGAATTATCAGCACATACAATTTGTGCACCAACTGGAATTACTCTTGTAACATATGGGCGGAATTCTTCTACTCCTTTACCTGCTTGTTTTGCCATTATGATCTAACCTCTACTACAACATATGATACTGATTTTGATATTGGTCTGCATTCTGCAGTCAATACATCATCTCCTGATTCAACATCAATGCAACCTGGTACGTGTGCATGAATTGTACTTTTACCTCTAGCATATCTTTTAAATTTAGTAAAATAAACTGGTGAGTCTTTTTGTAGCGTAATTGTCTGTTTTGCTTTATTACCCGTTACCTTCCCATCAAAGAGCTTTCCTCTTATGGACAAGTTTCCGTGGAATGGACAATTCTTGTCTGTACATTCTCTTTTTGGTTCTTTTACTTTTAGTCCAATGTTTAGAGTCATGCTTTTCCTCCTATTCTATCAAATGGTCTTTTTGCAATTTTAGAGCCATCAATTACTATCTCATTGTTCTCAATTGAGAATTTCCAACTGTTTTCTGACTTTGCAATTGATTTTGTTCCATTTTTTGTGTTTATTTTAAACATCGATTTTGTTTCATCAACAATCCTTCCATTTAATCCTATAATTTGTGGATTTGTTGATTGAGTGATCTCAGTATGTAATCCAATGAATTCATGTGATGTAATGTTATCTATTGTAATCATTTCTCTTTTTTCATCTCGTTTACTCTAGTTAGCATTCTCGCAATGTCATGACGCAGTGGTTTTAATTTACCACTTTGTTTTCTTAATGTACCTTTAGCACCATCAACTCTGAGTTTTTTAAGTTCACTCCTTGTCTCTTGAATTCTACTTTTAAGATCTTTTTCGTTTAATTGTTTAATGGTCTTCATACTCATTCTGGTCATTTCAATTTAGCCTCCTCTTCCTCTAATGTTTCAATACTTTTCATTTTTTCTTCTTCAATAGCAATTTGTTCTGTTTCTGATTTTACTTTATTTTCTGTTTTATCGCTTACCTTTTCTGTTTTATCGCTTACCTTTTCTGTTTTATCGCTTACCTTTTCTGTTTTATCGCTTACCTTTTCTGTTTTTTCTTCTTGAACTTGTTTTGTTTTCTTTTGTTTATCAACTCTCATTTCAAATTCTGGAATGAGTTTTTCTTTTATTGCAATTCTAATTCTAATTCCGATTAAACCCATTGCAGTTTTTACGTGCGCAATATCTTCATCAACAATTATTTCTGCGTGATGACCCGCTCTTGGTAAAACTCCTGCTGTGTGTTTTTCAAATGCTGAACGATCACCTCTTAGCTTTCCAGAGATTGTTATCTGAACCCCCATAGCCCCACCTTCCATGATTTGTTTTAATGTCCACATTGTTGCTCTCCTAAATGCGGTTCCACGCTCAATATGAGAAGCCATTCTGTTACACATTACACCTGGTACCAATTCTGGTTTTTCAATTTCTACTACTGAAATTTGTGGATTTTTTAATCCAAAGTCTGTTGCAAGTTTTTCTGTAAGGGCTCTGATTCCAGTGCCTTTTCTTCCTATAACGATTCCAGGTCTTGTTACATGTAATGCAACTCTTGTACCCATCGGAGTTTTTGAGATTTCTGCATGTGAAAATCCTGCATCTTTAATTGCTTCTCTTAGATAATCTTTGAGAAGCATCATGTTATAGTTATCTTTCATTACATTTTTGACTGCTGACATTTCTAAACCTCCTGACCTACCAATTCTACGTGAGTCAACACATCATTCTTTGGTGTCGCTCTCCCCATTGCTCTTGGAATAAATCTTTTTATGGTTACTCCTTTGTGAACAGTTGCATTTACAATCTTTATTCTATCTAGATCCATTCCTTTGTATTCTGCATTGGATTCTAAATTATCTAAAACTTTGATGAATTCTTTTGCTGTTTTTTGTGGATAACGTCCTGACATCATTCCAGGATCTGATTTATGTCCTACTTGATTTTTGAATCGTCTAAATGCAACTGCTCTATCTTTGTTAATTACTGCTTGTAGGTAATCCCTTGCTTTTTCAATTGATAATCCTTTGATAGCAACTGCAACTTCACGTGCATGTTTATGTGAAATATCTTTTTCCCTTAATGATGAACGTACATGTCTTGTTGCGTCATAATTTTGGAAAGCGTAACCGAATCTACTCATAATAATCACTTCAATGGCACGTAAAGACTGGATCTTGATGCTCCTACTCCTGGTGCACCATGTGAGACTTTTTTGTTTGTTATGACATATTCTCCCAAGTAATGTCCAATCATTTCTGTTTTAATTACGACTGGTTTGAACTCCTTTCCTGAAAAAACATTTACTGTAACATCTACCATGTATGGCAGAACAATCAAATCTCTTAGGTGAGTTTTGATGGGATTCTTTAATTTTCCTGCTTTTGCAGACTTTATCTCTTCAATTACTTTTCTTTTTCCGTCAGTAATGCCTCTGGTAAGAGATCTTCTTTGTCTAGAGTTGAATAATAGGAATAATTTCTCTAAAGATGTGTTCTCTAATTCCTCCTTTGGAATTCCTCTATATGAAAATTGTTTAACCATTATTCTTCTCCTCTGTTAGTGTATTTCGAGTTTTATGGTCCATATTATAGCATTCCTATCTTTGTTGCCAAATCCCTAGCTTTTGCTGTAGTCTCAAACTGAACAAATGCTTTTTTGCCATAAATTGTTCTTGCAGTGTTAACGTTGGTAACATTTTCATTGTATAGTATTTTTACAGCCTCAGCGATTTGTGGTTTACTTGCTGAAATTTCTACAATGAAACAAACTTTACTTTCATTTTCTACCATCGCAAACGTTTTTTCTGTAATGTATGGCTTTACAATAATTCTGTTTGCTTGATCTACATTCATTGTGTTTTCACCATTAACTCCAGATGTGTTGATTTAATTTTTCCAATTTCTTTTATTGCTGATTTGGAATATACTGTCAATCTAATTGGATCTGATCCTGGTGCCAAATCTAATACGCTCAAATCTTTGACATTTTTTACTTCTACACCAGGAAGTGCACCTATTGCTTTTCTCAAGTTTGAGGAATCAATCGTTACAAACAAAACACTCTTTCCAACTTTCTTAGTTCTTCCTCTAAGTCTTGATTGTCCAGAACGTATTTTTCTTGATTCCAATCTCTTAACATCTTCTGATAGATTTAGTGAATCCAACACTTTGGTGATTTCACTTGTTTTAGAAATTGATTCAATATCATCTGATACTATAATTGGGAATGATTCAATACCTTCAACTTTATGACCACGTAATTCTACAAGAGCTTTTGATGCAGTTGCAGCAATTGCAGAACACAATGCTAGTTTGTTTTCTTTTTTGTTTAATTTCTTGTAAATTACCTTCTCAACATTAGGCGGATGTGCTTGTCTTCCTCCTCTAGTTGATGCAACTTCGGCACCTTGACCTTGTCTTCCGCCTCCTCCACCAGTCATTCTGGCTACACGAGATACACCTTGACCTGTTGGAGGATTATTTGAGTCTGCTACTACATCCATACCTGCGTTTGGTTTTCTTCCCTGTGGTTGGAATTTGTGTGAGGTTAGATTAGTGAAAGCCTTGTGAATTAATTCTCTTCTATAAGGTGTTGAAAATACTATTGGAAGTTCTATTTCTCCATCTTTTGTTCCAGTAGTTGTGTATGCAGTAGTCTTCATTATACTACTACCTCCAAAATGTTTGGTTTGTTAACTTTTGCTGGAGCATTTCTGATTTGACTTCTTAGTTTAATCAATCTTCTATATGTTCCAGGAACTGAACCTTTTAGAACAATAAAATCTCCTTTAACTAATCCAAAGTGTTTGTATCCTCCATCTGGATTTATTTTAATTTGATCATCATTTGTATTTCCTATAATCATAATTCGTTTATCATATTCTGTTCTTTGATGGAATCCCATTTGTCCTGCTCTAGGAACTGTATACATGACACTTTGTGGAGATATTGGACCAAGTGAACCTACTTCTCTAACTGTTTTTCTTGATTTGTGTTGTTTCTTTTTTACTCCCCATCTTTGGATAACTCCTTGCCATCCTTTACCTTTAGTAATTGCTGCAACATCTACAGTTGAACCAATTTCAAAAATTTGATCAATCTTGATTTCTTTCCCAAGTAATTCTTTAACGTGAGTAAATTGTTTTTGTATGTCTCCGCCACTAACTGAAGCTTCAAAAACATATGGTTTCTTTTGTTCTAATCCAGCTGCACGTGGAGAAACTGCAACGATTGCAAAGATCTCTTTAATTTTTCCTAATCTTTTTTCTGCATTTTCTAATGCACCTTCTTTATTTTTTAATGTAATTTCTTTTGTAATGTATTTTGGAATGTCTTCTGCATATACATCAAATTCTGCATGTAATCCATAATGATTTTTTGAATATCCTCTAATTCCTAAAATTAGTACTGGTGGAGTTACTAAGACTGTTCCAAGACTAACAAGTTGTTTTCCTGCATTTGGTGTCTTTTCACGATCATCAATACTTACAATTTGTACACAACCTGCTTTGAATCCACAATGAGCTAAAATTTTTGGTTCTTCTGTATCTAATTTTGGCCATGCTCTAATTCTTGCTTCCATGCTTTTAGCACGTCCTCTAGGCGAGTATGCAAGACTTCCTCTGCGTGGTGAATGGCGTTTTCTAGCTCCCATAGTTAAGTCGCATCATCGAATGCCCTCTATTAAACCATATGAGATATCGTTAACCACTTATAATATTCTAGTTAACCAACTATGCCTAAAATTATTATGGCTTTAACAAATCTGATGCCATGTTCCAAAGTAGTTACTGACCAATTATAATTCCCATTACCCCCATTCCAATTGCTAACAGTAAGAAGTTCTTTCTTTCTGGCATGTTATGATATCTTTGAGCATTAATTATTGCTAATGTTCCTAGCAGTGCTTCTTCTAGACGTACAGTTTGAGTAGCTTGATCTGGGAAAAAGTTTAGAGTCTTTGCATTTTGTACATTTTTCATTTTTCCTCGCAATATCTCATGAACTCCTTTTTCAGGAGAACCAAATACTATCAATGTTGGTTGATCTGATTTTGTATATTTTGTAATCTGTTCTTTTGTTGCAGTTTTTCCTTTTCTTGATGTGATGATGATGTTTCCTTTCCACTCGTTTAATAATGAAAACAAGTTTGCTCTCTCTTTGACTGAATATCCCCAATAATCTTGGACTTCATTTTTATCAATTTCTTTTACTGAAAATTTAGGATGACCTTCTTTGAATTGAACTGTAGCTCTTTTTCCTATTGAGGTCTTGCCAAAAAATGGTACTAGTTGATTTATTCCAACATCAACAAATCTTTTTCCCTTTATACTGACTACAATTCCTTCTCGTACATCTCCTCTGTTGATTTTTTTTGAATTTGCCGGTGTGATGTGGCTAGGAATTTTTAGTGGTTGAAGTACTCCTGCAAATTTCAAGTCATTCATTTTAGGAAATAATCTCCTTCTCAAGAACTGAGGTGTTTCTAAATATTTTAGAATCATCACAAGCAGACTTCCATCCTGTTTGTTGTCACCATCCTGATAGACATAGATTGTCTCTATTCTGAAAATAGAACAAGCCCTTGCTAGAACTGATATCTTTCTAGTTTTGTCTATCTTAAGTGAATCATCAGATAGTGATGATTCAGGAATAGCGACTGATAATTTCAATGTAATTTAATCTCACAAGCAGTTAAAAGTAATTATTTTTGATCGTGTGGGTATTTTTCTTTAGCAATCTTTGCAAAATTTGTTATTTGTTCATTAGTAATTATTTCATACAAACCTGTTTCTGTTTTTATTTGAGCCATTCTGATGTGATCCGTTCCTTCTTTGTCTTCACTTGATAGATAAATTCCTGCTGTAGCTAATACTGCTGCATCATCTAATGAAAGATCATTATTGTAAGTTTTTTCTAAAAAGTCAGTTACTTGATCAGAATTTGCTCCAATTGCGATTGCATCATAAGAGATGTATGTTCCACTAGGGTCAGTTAGATACAACTGTGGTATTTTGTTTACCACTCCTCCTAGAATAAGTGCAACACCAAAAGGTCTTACACCTGCATATTGTGTATATTGTTGACATTGATCAGCTAAATGTTTTGCAATTGTTTCAACATCTACTGGTTCATCATAAATCATTTTGTTACTTTGAGAAAAGAATCTTGCATTGTCTACTTGACTTCTTGCATCTGGAATGTATCCTGCTGCTGCAACTCCCACATGATCATCAACTTGGAAAATCTTTTGTGCTGTTGTAGAAATTTGTAATTTTCTTGGTTTTTCCTCAACTGCGATAACTATTCCGTCTTTGCATTTTACACCAACTGCAATTGTACCTCGTCTAACAGTTTCAATTGCATACTCTACTTGATACAGTCTACCATCTGGTGAAAAAACTGTAATTGCTCTATCGTAACCTTGTTGTGCAGGAAGCATTTGATTCAAATGCTTAGAATGTACAATTTAAACTGTGCCCATAATTGGAAAAAATTGGCACTTTGATCGAAGCCTAAGACATTGGCGTATTTTTGTAAATTATACTATCTTTCATGAAAGCTTAATTTGCAACTGAATTATTGTGGATTTATGAAATTTGAAATTGGCTTTTTAGGTCATGAAAATATTAGATCAAATCATCAAAAAACTATAGAAATCACAAAAGAATCTCACTTAACATCTCAAGGTGATTGTATAATTGGCATCAATGCAACTTCAAGCTGTGCTGATTTACCTCAAGAGTTAAAAGATAAACTCAAAATCCCTGGTGCCAAAATAACTTTTTCAATTCGTGTAGGTAAACATGAATTTGTATTAGAAGGAAAAGGCCATCCTGATCTAATCCTTACTCATTCTGAAGATATTGTAATTAGAAAAAGTGATTTTATTTGTCCAAGAACGTTGGCCATTAAATGTGACAAGGCATCTGATTTGTTACCACGAGAGATGGTTTCATTATTACAGAATCCTAAAACAAAAGGCACCTTTACTATTACAGTTGACTAGCATTGTGACAATTTTATAGGCATACCTCTAATTCTGATTATGGGTCGTAAAACTAACATTTTCATTTTGATCCCATTAACAGCTTTTGCAACAATAATTCTGGGATTTGGGATGTACATGACTTTGTGCAAAAATGCTAACATTCCTTTACCTTGTTAATGAAAATGTATAGTTAGTAGGAATAAAAAAGAGGAAGAATTAATCCTCAAATTTTGCGAGTTCGTTCTTTAGTTGCTTGATTTGATATTCTACGACTCTTCTATGGACACTGTTTATGAAATTCATCTTTATGTTTTCTTAGAAAGACGGGAAAAGGAGACTAGAGAAGAAAAGTTGATCCTTTACTAAGTTCAAACTTGTCAAGGAAACGAGAATAATTATTTCCTGTTTTAGTTAATTCTGGTTTAGCAAGATTCTCTTAAAGTATAAGCCATTAGAATTTTCATGGTAAAACCAACAGTAGAGTTACCAATTTCCAAAAAACCTACAGATGCAGAACTAAAAAAAATCAAAGAATATTTCAAGGAAATGCCTGTAAAGGAGATCCTTTCAGGACTAAAATTTGCAAAGAATAGATGGTCTGCAAAAGATGCTGGAACACTCAAGGTAGGACGGAAAAGTATTATTCAAAAAGAGGTTCAGTCTGTTACTACTGAACAAGCTCAATGGAGATTAAAGAATTGGAAGATGATGATAGCAAATTATCGTCGACGTGGATATAGCTATCCAACAATTTCTAGAATAAAGAAAATTTTTATTCAAAAAAGCAAAAAGAAATCAAAGTGATCCAGTAAAATTTTGATTCCATCTATTTGACCATTTTCTGATACAATACACTGCAACAGCATAAACAATTGCATTATGAATTATAATTGTAGTTATTACTAGTTCTGGATTGTCTCCTAACATAACATATGTCCAATCAACCTCTGTATTTTGTAACATCACTGATTCATCATATCTAATATCTTGCATTGGGTTTATTGCTTCTGTGATGCCCGTTAATGCAAGACCTATTCCTAAAATGATCAAAACATACCATCGTAATTTTTTTACATGATATGCCGCATACAAATCCATTATTGGAATGAAGCAATAGATTGTTTGTCTAATCAAACTTACAGGGCCATTAGCTGGCATGTGTCCTTGAAATTATGATTGTTATTTAGTATTGCTAATGATTTGTTTGTAAAAATAAAATTCTATAATAAAATATCTGATCTTTTCTCAACTATTTGCTCTTTGAGACTAGCTGGAATTTCTGGAATTGTTGATTTAGTCTGACCTGCAATTACACTATGTGCCTCTTCTAGAATTGCTAGTGTGTCTGCATTTGTATCAGCACTAATACTAATACCATCACCCATCGCCAATGATGAGCCTGACATTACATCTCCAAGTATTTGTGATAAATCTTGCATCGAAGCATTTGCTTCAGGCATAATTCCTTTTAGTGATGGAGCTAGTCCTCTGATAATTGACATACATGGACTAAGTGTTACTACTACATCTCCTAGTTCAGATACTGTATCTAATCTAAGTTTGATTTGTTCCATAGATAATTTTGCTCCACCTACCATGTTCTTCATCTTTCTAACTTGAGTTAATTCTCCAGCATATGCATGAGCATAGCCACTATTGTTATTTCTTTGAGCATTAACAATCTTCTCAAATATTACATCATGTTTTTTTTGTAATTTTTCATTAATTACTTCTAATTTTGAAATCTGAAACTGTAATTTTTTTTGTGCAAAATCAATTTTATTTTTTATTGGCTCCTCAGACCTTACTTTACTCATTACTTTTTGAGTGATGCTTTCTCCTCCTTCTTTATTCCAAGAATTGCTTAACATGCCTTAATTTACCTAGTCTATCTCAAAATTTTTGTTTTAAACAGATTTGTCACCACAATTAGTGTCACTGGAGTAACACTAGGGTATGGTTACACTAACCAAAGGTAAATGTGAATATCTGAAATCCTTTACCCTCAATCTGTATTTCTATAGTGTGAGATGCACTATTTTCACTGCTTATAATGTTGTAAAGATCAGGCTCAGATACTATCAATCTACTTCCTGATGTAATGTCATCTCCTGCATACTTTGCAGGAAGTGGCTTGCCATCAAGAAATATCTCTAATTCTGCATTATTCTCAGTTACAATGTTTACTTGTTTTGCATTGTATAGTAATTTGATGGCTCCAGTATTTGATACTAATTCCATACTGTCTGCATAATTCTTCCAACTACCTGTCAGATAGAATTTGTGCAAGTCTGTTTTACCTGATTCTGAATATGTTACAGTTTTTCCTGGCTGGAATCCTTCTTCATTTCCCAATTGATTTCTATTTTGTGCAAACTTGTAACCAAAGTATAATTCAGGCGTTTTAAACATTGAATGCTCAAATTCTTCAATATCTACAAGTGATGCAGCTGATGCCATCTGCATTCCAAGTGATGTATTTCTTTCATCTAAAAGTTGTTGAATAACTTTTTCAGTTTTTTCATATCCTCCTTCTCCAATATGATCATATCTGATGTATCCTTCATGGTCTGCAATGTATTTTCTTGGCCAGTATCTATTATCAAATGCTTTCCATGTTTCCATATCGTTATCCAAAACAACCGGATAACTAATACCATGTTTTTCTATTGCCATCTTTACATTCTCAGGATCTTTTTCAAATTCAAATTCTGGTGAGTGAACTCCAATGATTAATAATCCTTGATCTGCATATTTGTCATCCCATGCAGTGATGTATGGTAGTGTTCTAATACAATTAATGCAACTGTATGTCCAAATATCATAAAGTATTACTTTTCCCTCCATCTCTTCTTGTAATTTTTCGGGTGTGGTATTGAGATAATGTGCAATTCCAACTAAATCTGGAGCACTTTTGAATCTAGATTTATCAATTTTAGCAATTGAATTTCCTTCAGAAGTAATGTTCTCCGACTTGAATTCCTCATCAAATGATGAAAAAACCATACTCATAATTCCTAATCCTGTAGCAATCACAATTCCTAAGATTAATGCTGTTTTTAATTCTGATTTCATTTAATCACCCTAGTAATACCAAATCGTTAAGAAGCGGAAAATTTGCAATATATGCCAATTGATTTGTAAATACCAAAATTCCTAATAACACAATGAATCCTCCCAAGATTACGTTGTAATATTTCAAATGTTTGCTCATTGAACGAATAATTCTAGTTGCTCTAGAATAAAACACTCCCTATCAAAATGAATGGAATTCCTAATCCCAATGAATACAAAAGTAACAAATTGAATGCAACTGATGGTGTAGTGGCTGCAAGTGTAAGTATTGTTCCAAGTATTGGTCCAACACATGGCGTCCATCCTACTGCAAAGGCTAAACCAAATACAAACGACATTGGATAGCTTGACTTTGAACTTTTTGGAAAGAATTTCTTTTCCATGTTTAGCTTGTTGATTTTAGTAGACAGAAGTAAAAAGACTCCAAATCCTATGATGATTATTCCCGCTACTTGATTTAATCCTGACACTAATTCTCCAGCAGATGTTGAAAGTACACTGTTAATGATTACACCTAAAGTTGAAAATACAACCGAAAACCCAATGACAAAAAATACTGAATTTAAAACAATATTTGTTCTGTTAATTGTTACTGTATTGGAACCATTTTTTTGATTTAATTCTGATAGTGTTGTTCCTGAAATGTATGCAAGAAATGCGGGAATCATAGGGTAAAATACATGGTGCTACAAATGATGCGAGCCCTGCTAGTACTGCTACGGCTAGAGTTATTTCTGCCACGCATTAAAATTAGAATTTTTCTTTTAAAGCGTTCTTCCATATCTTTACCAATCCAATCCGTTTTTAACTGGGCTGAAAAAGATTTTTGGTATGAACAAGCGTTTCATACTTGTAGGTGTTGTTTTGGGAATTATAGTCACATTTGCAGTAATTATTGGCTCTCCTGCCCTGGGTGGATTTGATTCTCTGCGTTAATTATCTAAATTATTTTTTCAGTTTATTATGGGATCTTACGCCTAAATTACGCACAATTTCTGTATTATACTATCTTGAATTTCTTTGCCGCTGTTTCCAAAACAGATAATGCAGATTCTATATCCTTTTTGGATAACCATGCGGTAACTGAAATTCTCAATCTTGCTTGATTCTTTGGAACTGTTGGGATATCGTATTGGCTGTGCAAATACTCCATTGTTATACAAAAACTTTCCAAAGTCTATTGCTGATTTTTCACTTCCAATAATTATTGGTATGATGTGTGTTATGGAATTTATTTCATATCCAATTTGTGTCAATCCTTTTGAGAGTTGTTTAGTATTTGTTTCTAGTTTTCTCTTTTGTTTTTCTCTGTTTGATTCAAATCTTTTTTGGGAGTGTTCAATTAAAAATGATGGAAGTGCAGATGTATAGATAAATGATTTTGATTTGTTAATACATAAATTAATCACATTGTTTTGTGATGCAACATATCCTCCAAATGATCCTAATCCTTTACTTAAACTACTAATGTACAAATCAATTTTCTTTGCAACATTAAAGTGATGTGGGGTTCCTTTACCATCTTTTCCAATAACAAAATCTCCATGTGCATCATCTACAATTGTAATTGCTTTTGCTTTTTCTGAGATTTCTGTAATTTGTTTCAGAAATGAAAAATCTCCATCCATACTAAATACTCCTTCAGTAATTATAAACTTGTTTTTACCTTTTTGTTTTATCTTTTTTTGTAAATCTAGCATATCGTTATGTTTGTAAATTGCAACTTTGGCATCTGTTAACTTGCATGATTCAATGATGCTTGCATGATTTAACTCATCACTGAGAATTAAATCTCCTTTTTTTGCAATTGAAGAAATTACTCCAAGATTTGCCATGTATCCAGTTGGATAAATCAAACTGTTTTGTTTTGATTTGTGTTTTGCAAGTGTATCTTCTAATTTTTTGTATGATTCATCATTTCCAGAAACAAGTCTTGAACTTGACTGTAGCTGATTGAATTGAATTTTTGTTGTTGGAATTCCTAGATAATCATTTGAACATAAATTTAGAAGTTTTTTGCCATTAATTGTAATGTATGCCCCATTTGTTTTTCCATATCGTAATTTCCTGTAGAGGTTATTTTGCCTAATTTCCTCTAATTCTGAATCAATAAAGTTCAGTTTATGCTTGGAGCCCAATTTTTTCTATCATTTCAAGGTCTTTTTTAGCCTCATTTCCAGTCATCGTCAAGTAACCTGCAGTAATAATTCCATTTGCACCGCTTTGAAGTAATTCTTCGCCAGAATCATCCAAATTTGTCTCCCTCCCACCCGAAATTTTGATGACTGATTCTGGTAAAAGAAATCTAATCACAGAAAACATTCTAACAATTTCTGAATTTGGTAGTTCGATTTGTAATTCAAGAGGTGTTCCTGGAATTGGAACTAACATGTTAATTGTTACTTCTTCAGGACATAGCCTAGCTAATTCTAGTGATAATTCTAGTCTTTGCTTTCTTGTTTCACCTAATCCAATAATTCCGCCAGTGCATAATTCTAATCCCGCGTTTCTTGCAATCTCTAATGTCTCTAGTCTATCTTCGTATGTGTGAGTTGTACAAATTTCTGAAAATTTTGATTTTGCAGTTTCTAAATTATGGTTGTATCTTTTTACTTTGAGTTCTTTCAACCTTCTTGCCTGATCTTTAGTGAGAAAACCTAAACTACACTCAATAGTTATCCCAACTTTATCGTTAACCTCACTAATGATTTTGCATACTTTTTCAAAATCTTTTGGTGATGGTTCTCTCCATGCTGCAACAAGGCAATATGATTCAGCACCTTCATCTTTTGCTTTTTGAGCTTTTGTAACTATCTCTTTAGGAGTTGGTAATTGGTATGTTTCAATTCCTGTATCAAAAAAAGCAGATTGTCCACAAAAGGTACAGTCTTCACTACATGCATTTTTTTTGATATTGTTTAACTGTTCTACATCAACTTTATCTCCGTTAAAATCTCTAGTAATCTCATTTGCACACTTTGCTAAATCTTTTAAGCTCTGATCTGGAATGTCAAATAATTTCTCAGCATCTTCTGATGAAATTCCAATTCCAGAAAATACTTTTTCCTGACACTCTTTGATAAACTCTAGATTGTTCATACTAATTTTCAACAATTTTTCATTAATAACACTTAATGTGGTTAAAATCTTTCCATTATTTGCGATCTTAGGCACGGATGGGTTAACCTTAGGCATAGTGGGGGGTTAACAGTAAAAATGAAAAAGAACTTGGAGAAATGAAACCTGTAATTTTGATCCAAGTTAAGTAAAAGATTCAAGTCAATTTGGTATGGCAAGTCCGTTTATTTGGGTTGGTATTCTTTTTTTAGTTTTGGCAGTAATTGGACATATCTTTCCAGTAAGTGATACTACAATGGACGGACAAGCAATATCTGTTACCATACCAGAAGCAATTGGGATTTGTGATTCAGCAATGAGTCAAATGGGTCAAGCCTATAGTGCAGAAGCAGTAAAAACCTGTTCAGAATACAGGAATTTAATGATGGGGCTTTATGGTTCTGCTCTTTTAGGAATTCTTCTAGTTATAGTTGGTGTGGCTAAACCATCTAAATCAAAAGGAAAGAAAAATGAATCAGAATACACTTGTGGATATTGTAAATATGTAGCAAAATCAGAAAGGGAATTGTATAATCACTCATTGGATTGTGAGGCATACAAAGAAAAACACAGTTCATTAGATATTCTAAAGGCAAGATATGCTAAAGGGGAGATAACCAAAGGAGAATTTGATGACATGAAAAACAACTTGGAGAAATGAAATCTGTAATAATTATCGCAGTAGCAATAGTTGTTGCTGTATTGTTTGGGTTTGTTAATTGGGGTATTACATATGATGAGAGAATGGAAACTATTGAAAGAGAAAAACAAGCACAATTGATTTATGAAAAAGAAGCGGTGAAGTGTTGGTCTTTGGCAGAATCGGGAGAAGAAGTCGCATATTATTATGATGAATATACTGATAAAATATCGATACCTAAACACGTAGAGAATTGTATGAGAGATGCAATAAACAAAGGAATAGAATTCCAATGTGGTTCTGATGATACAAATACTAAATATGATGATTGTGTAAATGCTTTTTTCAAGAATTCCCCTTAGATTCTAAACTAGAAATAAAATCTGTAACAATTGTATGCCAATGTATATTGCAGTATACAAATCCCAGATGTTTTAAGATAGATTATTGTCTAGGGTGTTACACATATAGAATACACCCTCATTGTAAAACCGCCAGCAGTAGTATCAATGTAAGAAATTTGCCATACCTAAAATGATGAAGTTATGAGTATATTTATGACTGATCTTAAAATTTGGAAATGTTACAGATTAGATTTCTTTTTTCTTTTTATTTTAGATTTTTACTGCACCAGGTTTGCTTTGTGGAAGATTTGGTTTTTTCTTTAACCAAAGTATTGCAACAATAAATAAAACAGCTGGAACAAGAATCATGAGTACTATTAATCCGTAATAAATTTCAAATCTTTGAGCTGGCTGGGAGTAATAAACCTCATGATCCATTTTTTCTGGATTATCATAAACTGCAGTAGTAAAATCCACAGATCTTTGTACTTTGTTTTCAACAATTCCAGATACAGTTACACTTTCGTCAGCTAAAATTGAAGGTGAATGAATTCCCTCTATTCTAATTATGATTGATCCAGAATCACTGAAAACAAAATTTCTATAATCACCACCAATTTGACTTAGCCCCTCATCACGAAAAATTTCTTGTCCATTTTGAAAAATTATGATATCATATTTCATTTTTGCAAGATTAGAATTTGTCAGAGGATCATAGAATTGATATACAAATTGAATTTTTTCATGAGTTTTGATAACAGGTGGATCCCATGCTAGATTAACCTCAATGTTTCTATCTGGAGAATATTGTAAAAGTGGAAATTCTAATTTTTTACCTGTTGCATCATGTGGATAATCTGGAATTTCTTTTTCAACAATTACAATTCCTTCCATCCAGGGATGAATTGTGCAAAAATATGAGAAAGTTCCAGATTCTTGAAACTTGTACGACCATGATTCGCCTGGATTAAATCTGTCACTATCAAAGATTCCATTGGGCTTGCCAAGATCTTTGTTATCCATCCACCCAAATCGTCCTGAGCTCTCTCCACTGGTAACTGTATGGCCCTCTCTGTCACCATTATACCAAGTAATTGTATCACCAACTGTAACAAACATTTGAGGAGGATCATACCAAACTTCTGCAGGCGTATTTAATTCTGGATTGTAGGCGCCAAATGGAATATCTACAACATATTCCTCTGCATATGCAACAGATGTTGAGGCTAAAATAATTAATATTGAAAATAGAACTGGAAAAATCATATTTCTAAAATGCGAACTAGTCAATTTAATGCTTTGAGATTATTTTCAAGTTTGATTACTGTTCTTAAAACCCATAAAACAGCATCATGTTCGGATTCTGATTGATCAACTCCTGCATCAGGGAGGGGGAGTGGTTGGGGTACTTGAACTACTACGTGGGAATACAAAAAATATTCCGTCATTTGTTGATGTTGCAGTTGAATTATCCTTGAAGGTTTTTACTGCATCAACTGAAATTCCATATTCTCCTCTTGTCGTACTTTGATCTGGAATTAGAAACGTACCTAAATATTCCCCAGAATTATCAGTGGTTCCATTAAATGTTTGAAGAATCTCATTTGTGGGTTCTTTATGGTTCCTGAAATTTGGACATCAGACATCGGATTACCGACGTAGTCTTTGTACGTAATGTGATATTGGCGTCCTAAATCATCTGTAACTAATACAGTGAATCTTAGAACTTTTTTCCATTCTTGATGATGTGGTATAGATAGGAATGTTTTGATGTTAACGTAGTTTACATTAACATCTACCTTTTTCACTTCTTCAATTTCATCTTCAAGAAGTAATCCAGGACCTCTACTTTTTAATGCTTGAAATTTCCTAAATTCTTCTAGGATCTTCTTTGGATCTAGAACATCATCGGATTCTTTTGATTCTCCTTCAGCTATTTTTGCCAGCCTTTCATCACGAACCTTTAATGCAGCATCAAGTGCTTTTTGTTTCTCCAGGAGTGTTAATTCTGCAGGAGTCATAGTGTCTAGTTCTTTCTTTTGATCATCTAGCATCTTTTGTTGCATTGCATCAAAGAGGTTTCGCTGACTTGTATTCTTATTTACACTTTCAGAATTTGTAATGAATCTCAGTTTTGTTTGTATGTCTTCTGAGTTTATCTTAACTATGATTATGTATTTGTTTGAGCTTAACTGTTTGGATAGAATCTTCAAGCCATTTTGTTTGTCAAATATAAATAATCTATCACTTCTCTCAATTACTTTGACATCACTTAGACTAATGATATGATCCTCTAATGTTATGGTTCCAGATACCTTCCCATCAGAGAATTTCAATGAAATTTCATTACCATGTGAATTACCACTCAGATTTTGAGTATCTGCAAAAGCATCACTAATGTAAAAGCCTGAAATTAGGAGCAGTGTTGATACTATGATTAGATTTTTCGTAATATCATATTATGCTCATAATTAATAAAAAGATCAATGATTTTCACTGACAAATTGACTAATCTGAAATGAATTTTTAGTTTCAAAAATGACCAAAAGGTGCTCTAAAATGGTTCACTTTTACTCATGAACCCTGAAGGCTATAGTGGTTAACAGTCAAATTAACTTTGATCTTGCAGCCTTTATTGTTCTAATTGTTCTATTTAGAAGCAATTCTAGCTCTTTTTCTGAAATTGCTAGTGGTGGAACAAGCATCACTATATTTCCCAGAGTTCTAAGATAGATTCCTTGTTTTTTACCCTCTTCAAAAAATATCTTATTGATTGATTTTTTGGGATGAATGGGGGTCTTTTTCTTTTTATTTACTACTAGTTCAATACCCATTAGCATTCCTTTGTGTCTAATATCCCCTACAATGTCAATTTCTAAAATTTCTTGATAGAACTTTTCAAAGATTTTTGATGTTTTTTGAATCCTTTTGATCAAATTATTTTTTTTATACATTTTGAGATTTTCATTTGCAACAGCTGCTGCAATGGGGTTTCCTGTGTAAGTGTGACCATGAAAGAGATGTTTCCAATCATTAAATTCCCCTAAATACGAATCATAAATTTTCTTGTTTGTTAGAGTTGCAGCCATTGTTAGATATCCACCAGTTAACATTTTTCCATACGAAACAATATCTGGAATACTTTTTTGCTCTTCATATTGTATCATAGAGCCTAATCTTCCAAAACCAGTTGCAATCTCATCTAAAACAAACAATACATCATATTTTTTACAAATCTGACTAATCTTTTTTTGAAATCCTTTTGGGTAAATTATGACTCCTCCTGCTACCTGTGCGCCACTCTCCATAATGAAAGCTGCAATGTTATTATTTTTTGAAAATTTCTTTTCAATGTTTTCTAAACAATAATTTTGATAATCTGAAAAAGTAAATCCTTTCGGTATTCTGTATTTGTTAGGAACTGAAAATTGTATTGTTGAAAATAATTGTTTTTTGAATTTACCAAAAAATTCTGGTACAAATCCCACTGACATTGCTCCAAATGTATCTCCATGATATCCATTTTTTAGTGTGGCAATCTCTGTTTTCTTTTTCTCTCCAATATTTTTCCAGTATTGTAATGCTAGTTTGATAGCAATCTCCATTGATGTAGATCCATTATCAGAAAAAAAGACTCTGTACATTTGCGGCGATATCCTTACTAGGTTTTTTGCAAGCCTTTCCGCAGGCTCATTTGTGAGATTAAACATGGAGGAATGCTGCAGTTTTTTGCTCTGATTTGTAATGGCTTTTACTAATTCAGGATTAGAATGCCCCCATACATTGCACCACATTGATGCCACTCCATCAAGCATTTTGTTACCTTTAGAGTCAATTAACCACATTCCTTTGCCTTTGCTGATTGTATCAAAAGAATTCCATTCTTTCATCTGGGTGTTTGGGTGCCAAACAGAACTTTTCAACTGATTTTGTAGGATCTCAGATCTTAATAATTAACCGATGAGTTAATCAAGCAAATCTTCTGAATCTAATTGTTGAAATCCCTCTTTATTACTGGAACAGATACTGATGTTGGAAAAACTTACATCACTGCTGGTCTGGGAGTTGTAATTCGTAAAATGGGAATTGATGTCGGTGTAATGAAACCATTTGCAGCTGGAACTGCTCAAAAAAAAGGATACAAATCTGAAGATATTAAAATAATATCCAAAGCCGCACAAGCATGTGATCCTGAAACTTTAGTAAACCCACAATTTTTTCCAATTCCTGCATCACCATACACTGCATGGAAAAATCTAAAGATCAAACCAAAAATATCTACAATACTATCTAGTTTCAGAAAATTATCAAAACTTCATGAAATGATTCTTGTTGAAGGAATGGGGGGAATTATGACTCCAATTTTGAAAGATTACTACATTACAAATCTAATCAAAGAAATGAAAATTCCTACAGTAATTGTAACAAGAAGTAAGATTGGAACAATCAATCACACAATTATGACAGTTAAGATGTGTGAAAAATACAAGATTCCAATCAAAGGAATAATCATAAATGATTTTGATTCAGATGGGTACAAAACAAAAGAACTTACACGTGATCTCAAGAGTCTTACTGGTGTACCTGTATTGGGCTCAATTCCATTTATCAATAACTTGAGTGAAATTCTATTGTATAGAATTTTTAAAAAAAATCTTGATTTGGAATTATTACTAAGATGACTTGCTTGAGATGTGATGGAAAAGGTGAGTACAGGAATGAATTTGGTCTAATGGAAAAATGTGAGTCATGTCAAAGAGCTGATATGACTTTTGAAAAGATAGTTGATCAAGACTCAGATGAATAATATGACTAAGAAAAAAGCAAAGAAAAAATCAGGGAGATTACAAAAAGGAGAGAAAAAGGGTAGGGAACAACAACGAGTTAAGAAATACAAGAGCGAACAACAAAAAAAGAAAAAGGGAAAAAAGCCTAGGAAATATCAGTAATACCTCTAAGCGTCTACTAGATTAAAAAAATTCTTTCCATTTGCTGCAGTAGCTGAGATACATTTGACTGGACCCATTGGAGTTCCGTCATTAATTGACCCTCTAATGTCAGCTTGAGACAATCTCTTGACTACTGCGATTCTTGTTGTGTGTAGTTTATTCCACTCTTTTCCGTCTATTGAGAAAGTCTCTCGGGTTGTAATCTTGACACCTTTGGTGACCACTTCTCCTTGTGTATAGTCAGAATCTTCGACCTTGATCACAGTGAAAGCTTTGTCTCCGATTTTTGCGAGTGATGCGCTATCACCAATTGTTTGGAAATCTGCTAATTTACTCATTCATCTTTCACCTCCTCTTCATCTTCAAAGTCTAATGGTGGAGAATTATCAATCAAATCGTTTTCCTTGCGATTCTTTACAGGGTCTTTCAATGTAACGGGTGGGTTATTGTGTTCTAAATGCGGAACTTACAACAAGGATAAGGAAAAATGATCAATCTATGGGTAATATGGCAAACCTTTGAGATGAATCGTTGCCTGAGGTCAAACAAAATTG